>JACCDR011157473.1_pt1 | contig 32108 bp, 36 predicted proteins | sample 7446431 | NCBI WGS metagenome assembly JACCDR01 (sample SAMN15323443, study PRJNA562643) | freshwater metagenome | isolation source: river surface water | place: USA:Blue River Watershed | collected 2017-08-17
AGATAGAGAGCAAGAAATATCTTTGGGTGACATTAATTTAGAGTTAAATGAAGATTTAAGTCTAAATTTCGACTCTACTAAAGAGATAGATTTAAATAAAGTCCTGGCTGAAATTACCAGTGGAGAGTCAAAAGCCAAAAAGTAGACTTTCAATAACCCCCACCTGCCCTAACGGGACGAGGTGGGGGAATGTCAGACCCAGTTGACTTGAAACATTGAATAGACCAAGAGCCTAATTATCTTACAGACTTCCAGATACTTCCCTAGTCTGGACTATCTCCAAAATTCCTGGGTGGAATTTCATCTCAAAGGTGGACATGGTTAATTAGGTGGTCGAAGGGACTAAACACTATATAGGATTATCTCTTATGCAGCGAGTACCAGTAGTAGATCGGAATGGATTGCCTCTCATGCCATGTAAAGCTTCTAGAGCTAGACGTATGGTTCGAGATGGTAAAGCAATAGGCAAACGGAACAAATTAAATATTTATTATATTCAGTTGGTAGACGAACCTAGTGGCAGAGAAACTCAATCTATCTCGGCTGGTGTCGATCCAGGTAAGTATTATTCTGGAATAGGCTTGCAATCAAGCAAATTTACCTTGTTTACCGCTCACTTATTTTTACCTTTTGAGACAGTCAAAAAGCGGATGGAACAACGCAAAATGATGCGACGTACTAGAAGAGGTAGGAGAATTAATCGTTCAGTTGCTTTTTCTCTTCGCGCCCACCGACAGAAGCGATTTTCTAATCGTCGAAGTAAAAAACTTGCTCCAAGTATCAAAGCCAATAGGTTGCTTGAAATCAGAGTGATTTGTGAGTTAACTAAGCTCTATCCAATTAGTTCTATTGTCTACGAATACGTCAAAGCAAAAACAATCAAAGGTTGTTCGTTCTCCCCTGTTCAAGTGGGTCAAAAATGGGCAATCGAACAGTTATCTAAAATTGCTCCTACTGTAACCAAATTTGGCTGGCAGACCAGTAATCTAAGAAAACATCTTGGTTTATCCAAGCAAAAGCTAAACAAAAAAGAAGCGATTCCAGCAACTCATGCAGTCGATGGAATTACTCTTGCTGCAAGTGAGTTTATCGAATATTTACCCTTTGAAAATTCAGGTGGCAGAGGTCATTGCTGGCAAGGAAGAGTAAAAATAACCGATGCGCCATTTTTTGTAATTAAACGACCTCCTGTTTCCCGTAGGCAGTTACATTTAATGCTGCCAAGTAAAGGAGGTAACCGCCGTAAATACGGTGGCACGACTACTAGACACGATCTCCGTAAAGGAGACTTTGTTGAGGGAGTTAAGGCTGGTATTACTTATCAAGGTTGGTGTTCTGGCGATACTGCTAAACAAATAAGCATCTCGAATGCGGTTTGGAAGCGCGTCGGGCAGTTCACTGCATCTAAAGTAAGGTTGTTGCGACGTTCAACAGGATTAATCTGTACACAGGAAACGAACTTCAACGTCGCAGTCTAATTGACTGGTTCTCGTTTCCTCCCCTCCCTGCTTGCGCGAGGAAGGGGTATCCACTCAAACATTTTTTGATGAGCGAATTCGTTGAGTCCAATATGCCGAAAATCAACCTCGATCGCCTTAGAGAAAAAATAGATATTGTCGAAATCATCGGGGAATACGTTAGTCTCAAACAAAAGAACCACGAACACACGGGACTCTGCCCCTTCCACAGCGAGAAGTCGCCAAGCTTCACTGTCAACGCCCCGAAAGGGGTATTTTTTTGCTTTGGCTGCGGAGAAAGAGGCGACGCGATCGCCTTTTTGATGACTCTCAATAAGACCAACTTCCTCGACACGGTTACGAGTCTAGCGGAACGGTATGAGATACCTATATAGGCTGAAAATGATGAATCTTTAGCTCTATGGCGAGAAAAAACCAAGCTCAAGAAACAACTAATTGAAGTCAATGAAGCTGCCTGTGTATTTTTCACCAACTCAATGTGCGATCGCTCTCGGTCTTATTTAGAGCAGCGACACATAGACCTAGCAACTAGTCAGAAATTTCGCCTGGGTTATGCCCCAGATGACTGGCAAAAGCTGGTTAATAACCTGAGTGAACATTACGATCGCTCATTGTTAATTCAGGCAGGATTGGTCGGCAACAAGGGCGATCGCTACTATGATTTATTTCGCGATCGCTTGATGGTTCCCTTGAGCAATCCTCAAGGAGAAGTTGTCGGGTTCTCAGGGAGAGGGTTGAGCGACGAAATCAAGCCCAAATATCTAAATACTCCTGACACAGAGGTCTTCAAAAAGAGCGAAGTTATTTTTCCCCTGCATCTAGCCAGAGAAGCTATTTTCAAACAAGATAGTGCAATTGTTGTTGAAGGAAATTTCGACGTAATTAGACTGCACCAGATTGGGATCGTTAATGCGATCGCTACTTTGGGAACGGCAATCGATAAAAGACAATTAAATCGTTTGGCTGGCTTGACTCAAAACAATACTTTAACCTTAGCATTGGACAACGATCCTCCAGGGATTAAGGCAACCGATAAGATTATCGACACTCACCTCGATGCCATTGGCTCTGGCTTAATTAACTTCAAAGTATTATCACTTCCTACTGGTTTTAAAGATGTTGACGAAGTAATCAACACGCCTAATGGAACGGTGGCGATTCAAGGTCTGTTAAAAGATGCGCCTTTATGGGTCGATTGGAGGCTAGATCGAATACTGGCAACCTACAGCCTCGATGATGCAGAGCAGTTTAATCTGGGTAAAAAAGCGATCGCCAATCTTTTAGGGCAGATTCAAGATCCCAGTCTCAAAAGCTTTTATCTGGCTAAGTGTAGTGAAATACTGTCAAGGGGAAATCTCAGTCCTGAAATAATCGCCCTACATCGTCAGGGGCTGAGTAGTACCGCAAAGGAGCGACAAACTCATAAGATTTCTCATAAGATTTCTCATGACGATGGTTTATTGCCACAAGAAGCCAAGGTTTTAAGCTGCGAATTGACTCTAGCTAAAACAGCTATTTTTCATCCAGAATACTCCCCTCATGTAGCCAACCGTCTAGAAGAAATTAGTTGGTTCGTGCGCGATCCTCTTTGTCGCTGGTCGATTAATCGTGTACTCAAAGAACCATTAGCTAGTGAATACGTTTATCAAAACGTTCGTGCCGATCTCGAATGCTTGCTCAATTCTCCAGACCTTTTTGGTGAAGAGGTTGAATTCTTGAACCTAGACTTCAAACGCGATCGCGCTTCGATCCAAAGTAAAATTAATAAGCTATTTTCTCAGTCTGAAGCGGAAGTATTAAGCCTGCTAAACACTGAATCTACTGTTAACTCGGCGATCGAGCAGTTATCCAAAATAAAAATACAAGAAAAAATTAATGTTCTTGAGGTGATGTTAGGCTCGACCTCAGACCTTACTGAACAAACTAAATATCTCCAGGAAATTTCATCATTAAAATGCCAATTACTGAAAAAATGATCGACAAAAAATGGTATCAATTCAAGTTAATAATTAATCGTCAAACACCAAGTGAAACCACCGTAATTTTTCCTCTCAATCCAGAGGATTATCCTCCAGCAGGGATACAAATTCACAAATACTTGTTACAACAAGGATTATTTAAACAAAGGAGAGCTGGGGGTTTTTATTACGTTGCTGACAGCAACGAGGTTAATTTAGATAACTTAGAAAGTCTTTATTATAAATTCAAAGAGCAAGGAGCAGATATTAAACGTTCTCAAGTAAATAACGCGGAGTATATTACTAAGGCAGAATTCGAGAGGTTTAAAGCAGAAACAAAAAAGTTCTTGATGACTATCGAGCAAGAGTTACAAGGCTTAGAGAAAGCGAAGCAGTAGCAAAAATCGCGAGTCAGTCCGTAGCGGTTCAGTTGGACAGCAGTTGTATTATAAACGTCCGACTCTCAAACAAAGCTTTACTCAGTTTTGCTCCTAAAATTAGCGATCGCCCAATCGATCTGCGGCCAGATGAGCTTAGTTGGACGGCTAAATATCCTCATGGAGTATTTGCTTTTTATCAGCAAGGTAATAAAGAGTACTTTGGTATTTCTTTCCAAAATAGAGATCGGGTATTACCTTATGTCTGGGAGGTACCTCGTAAATATCACGCCGCTGATTCCTGCTCATCAACATCTCAGGATATAACCTGTCGCTATCCAATGATGCCAGGTACGTTTCAACCAATTGCTGCCCCCTTGCAGCAAATTGAGGTATTCCGTCGACTTCTAGAAATTGCTTTTTTGGCAGAAGAGAACGATCTTCCAAGGTTAAACAAACGATACGATAGTTTTATCCGGGACTATGGGTTTGTTGGTAACTACCGCTCTTATTTCGAGGGGGTCTGGTGGATTGACCTTAGATTGTCTGCTTTATTATTAAATTTAGAAAAAACTACTAAAACCGAAGGTTCTCAACGTCGAGTTGTTAAAGGAGATATCTTTACAGACAAATGTACTATTAAAGTGACTGCGGACGAGCGCGGTGACGCGACGTTAGGAGCTAATCCTTTAGGACTTGGGCTTCGCCCAGACAAGCGATATGCGGAGCGGTATCCTTTAGGACTCGTTCAAGAAGGCGATCCTAAAATCGATCGAGATGAGCCTGTGGAAAACCAGTTAAAAAGAGCTTTTGATTGGTGTATCAGTTGGTATGGTGAAATTGACCTAGAAGCGATCGCGATCGCTGTCGAACTGCCAGTTGAAGTGGTAAGCGATCGCCTACGCGAAATGAAATTAATTTTTCGCGAGATTGTCGATCGATAGTATGATTGAATAGTCGAACTAGATAGTATAACTAATGCCTAAAATAGGAATAAGCATAAGCGATCGCTCTTTTGAATACATAAACTCTGTAACAGACAATCGTAGTAAGTTTATCAACGATTTAATCGAGCTGCACGAGCAAATGACCTTGGAGCAAAGATTAGAACAAGCCTATATAGATCAAGAATTAGACCCAGAATTTCAGATTGAAAAGCAATTGTGGGAATGCGTTTCTGGGGATGGCTTAGACCATGCCTAACGGAGAATTAATTTATCGACGTGGTGAAATTTGGTGGATCGAGTTAGATCCTGCTGTCGGAGTTGAAACAAAAAAAACTAGAGCTTGTCTAATTTTGCAAAATGATTTTGGCAATAGACAAAGTTCTCTGACTACTATTGCGCCTTTTTTGGAGCGTAAAAATTATCCGTTTGTCGTTAATTTTCACAGCACTCCTGAAAACGGACTGGATAAAGCCCGAGGTTTACATCTTAATCAAATCCGAGCAATTGATGCCCAACGAGTAAAAAGCAAGCTTGGCGAGATTGAGGATCGATATTGGAACGCAATCAAAACTGCGATCGCAATTCAGCTAAAACTATAATGCAAAGTCACTAACCCCGCTCTAAAGAGACGGGGCTTGCTAAAACCGAAAGCTAATCGGCGTAGGCAATTAAAACAGTGTCTAGAGTAGGGTAAAACCCAAACTGAACTAACTAGGCGTAGCAGCCTAAAACACGGTACAGATACCTCCCTAGTCCGTATCCTCTGTGTTAGTCAGTCTCGAAGGGAAGTACACATTCAGGCTTATCGCCATGCAAAAAACAGTAGCAGTACTAGATTCAAGTCAAATACCACTGATGCCAACTACTGCGTCTAGAGCAGCCAAATGGATTAAAAGTGGCAAAGCAACACCGTTTTGGAAGAAAGGAATATTTTGCGTTCGCTTAAACATAGAACCTCGTGCTAGAAACTACCAACCTGTAGCTTGTGGCATTGATCCTGGGTCTAAAAGGGAAGGCTATACCGTAGCTAGTGCCAAATATCAATTTCTTAATATTCACGCGATCGCTGTTGATTGGGTAAAATCCCACATTGAAACTAGACGTAATATGCGTCGCAGCCGTAGATTCAGAAAAACACCTTGTCGCCAAAATAGGAGTAATCGCCTAGCCAACAAAACTAGATTAGCGCCTAGTACTAAAGCAAGGTGGCAGTGGAAACTTAGAATAGCAACTTGGTTGTCTAAAATCTATCCAATTACAGTTTTTGTGGTTGAAGATATCAAGGCTACTGCTGGGGGTGGCAAATGGGGTAAAATTTTTTCACCACTTCAAGTAGGCAAAGAATGGTTCTATTCTCAATTGCAAAAAATAGCACCTGTTGAGTTACGTCAAGGTCACGAAACCGCAGAATTAAGGAAGCAATTAGGACTGAAGAAAACTAAAAATAAAATGGCGGAAGTATTTTCTGCTCATTGTGTTGATAGTTTTACCTTGGCTTACTACGCTGTTGGTGGTGAGACAAATCCTGTTAATCAAGACTTGTTAATCGTAACTCCATTGCGGTTTCATCGACGGCAATTGCACAGGCTAGAACACGCTACAGGACATATTAGATCTCGTTACGGAGGGACGATTTCTGTCGGTTTTAAACGTGGTTCAATAATTAAGCACCCTAAATGGGGTTTATGTTTTGTTGGCGGAAATCAAGATAAACCAACTAAAAAAGAACCAGAGAGAAAAGTAATTAGCTTACATTCGCTTAAAACAGGCAAAAGATTAACCCAATCTGCTAATCCGTGCGATGTCGAGTTTTTAACTTTCAACACTTGGAGAACAAATTGGACAAAATAGAAAATTCCGTTAAACAATATAAAGCCGTCCTAGAAGGACGGGGTTTCCAACCCAATTATTCTGATGACATACGAAGAAATACAAAAAATCATAGAAGGGATGCTCTCTGTACAGCGAGATATCCAAGAAAATCAAATCAATAGCTCTGAAAGATTAAAGGCGATCGATTCAAGACTGGATCGCATGAGTGAATTACAAAGCCAGACTGACGCTAAACTCGATCGCCTGTCAGTCAAAATTGACAATTTGACAGAGAACGTAAGTAACTTAAATATTATTAGCCAAAGACACGAAGATAGGTTTACGCAGTTTTACGGTTATCACCAGGCTGCGGATAGAGATCGCCTTAATCTCTTGGAAAGCCAGCGCCGTATAGAGCGTCGTTTAGAAAAAATCGAGGACAAACTCGATCGAAACTAAGCAAAATTCTTCATAAAATAACGGATCAAATTATCCTTGATCATGGTTTGATAAGTTTGCTGGAGAAATAACTCCTTCAGGTTCTCCAGCGTTTCTGCCGTATTTTTACCTGAAGCCACCAGTTCGAGATCGTTTTTGATAGTAACCAAACGAAACTCTTGCTCGGTAGTCAGGCGATAAGCTTGAGCATACCTAGCGTCATCATTGATTGAATTTTTTTGCATTAATATTCGGCAGCCGTTAATTAACCCACAGAGGGTTGCTTTTCTTTGCTCCATCTTAATCAAAAATACACCTGTATGCCAAGCACAAACAAACCGAGCAAAAGATTTAGCGACTACAGTTTTGCTCAACCCGAATTCGAGTTCGTTAACTTTGCCCCTGAAGCGATCGCCGCCGCCATCGAAGAATTAGGTTATCAGTTTGCGATCGCCTCTGGTGATTTTGAGCGTGCCAAAAATGAAGCAGAGCGTTTGGCATGTAAGCTAACCACCGAGTATCGTAAAGCTGCGGGATCGGTTTCTGGTGCGAGATCGATGGCCGAAGTTGATGAAGAATATCAAGCAGCGATCGCGCATCAAGTAGCGACAGAAGTAAGCAAAATTAAGGCTCAAAGTTCTTTTCGGGCGGCTGAAGCTTACTCCAAAATGATTATCACCAAAGTTTCTAGCGAAGCTAAAATTGCCGAGTACTATAAGAAAAATATTAATTGCTAATTAGCCTAATTTGGGCTATGTTGGATTTTAGTTTAGTTTTTACCAAAAGTTTGGATTAATTTCCAAGATTGACGTACAATCTAACCAATTAACCCTAACAAAAAAAAAGGGTGCGTTGTTAACAGCAACGGCAACCCACTAGTTAAATGCGTACGAGCATTTTAATTCTTATTTATGAGCATAGTCAAAAATGACCAGATAGTCAATTCCCTAGAGCAAAACTTATCCTCCCAAAAGGTTTTACTCGACGCAGAACAAGCCAGGTCGGGGGCTAGAGGAATTTGGCTTAGTTTTGACACCATCGAATTATGCGACGGCAATTTTTATGAAGCCTCGATCTTGAGTCTGTTTCACTTCTGGCTACAGAATCAGAACAACGGCAAGTGGTTCAAAGGATTTCAGTGGATTTATAAATCAGCCGCCGATTTGGTAACGGGCTGTCTGGAAAGCTTGTCTAGACGAAAGGTTGCCAGGGTGTTAACGAGTTTGGTTGAAAAAGGATTATTGATTCGCGACCAACTACACTTTGAAGTTAACGACGATTATTCTTGGGTCAATCGAACTTACTATTATCGAATTAACTATAAAGCGATCGCTCTTTTTGTTCGGCAGAAATATCACTCCGAAACTGAAAATAATGTTGAAGATATTACAAGTAAACAACAGCCTGTAGAGTTGAACGAAGAGGTTCAAACCCATATAACTCCACGATTGGTCAAAACTGTCCAATCAGGTTGGTCAAAACTGTCCAATCAGGTTGGTCAAAATTGTCCAATCTATAATACAAAGAATACTTCCACAAAAAACTTCCAAATATCCAATACTCTCCCCCTACCCCCTCATGAGCCGACCAAGCAAGGAGAGAGAGATAAAGCAAGGGTAAAAAATGAAGAAGAAGATTACTGGGAAATCAATGAAAAGGTTGATGGGGTAGTTCAAACTGAACCCTCTTTTGTTAGTCAAAATGAAGTTAAATCTTCTACGCAGCAAGATCCACCCAAATTAAAAACAAGTTCCGACGGCGTAGTATTAAAAGAACTGAAAACACTACAAAAAGATTGTGAAGGCCCTTGGAGTTCGGCTGAACAAAGGAATGAGTTTTACCGAGAGTTAGTGGTAGCTTTGCCTAAAGTGGCAGGAGCTAGAGTACCTCAAGCAATGGCTAAAACAATTTTGCAGGATTTAGAAGATGGGCAGCCTTCTAGCTACTGGGATGATTTCATTGACGGACAGCCAATTGGTTCTTCTACCAAAAGACCTTGGGAGGTCAATCCAGGGGAAGTCAATCCGATGTTTATTAATTTCCTGGTCGAACGGATGAAGAGAAATGGTGCTGACACGAACGAGAAGGCAGCTAATGACGTGTTTTTTGTCTTGAATGACTACAAACAAGCAAATTACTTTTGGCAGGAGTTTAAACGCATTTTTGTGCAGCAAACAGCCGAAATGGAAAAACAACGACAACTAGGAGTGAGGCATCCCAATTCACCAGTTTGGATGAGACAGCGCCACGAACCAGACGCAGAGGAGCTTAGACAGGCTTCTGAAACCTTGGCGATCGCTGAGACGGATCTAAAAGAAGCGAAGCAGAGCGGTCTCGGGCTTTGCCCGGACAAGCTACTGCTTCAAGAAGCGAAGCAGAGCGGTGACGCGAGCTTGCGAGCTAATCCTTTAGGACTCGGGCGCGGAATGCGAGGGCAGGGCGATCGCAATAAATTAAAAGCAGTGGACGATCGAACAGAGCAAAAAATGAGGTTGCCGGAATCAGAAACAGGGCCGGGGTCTAACTTGGAAAAGGAATATAACCCAGTTCCAGCAGAATTCGCCGATGTAGCCGATCGACTCAAAAATTGCTTAAAAAGCGTGCCCAAGATTGAAGCGATCGCCGATCAAAAACCCAATATCAAAACTCATATAAATCAGATGAGTATCGAAGAAATTAACGAAGCGCTGCAAGATCCTATTATGCAATCGCACTTGCGATCGCAGTTAGAAAATTCAGATTATTTTGAGCTATTTCAGGATCGACACGGTAATATCGAAAGTGTTAAACTCTCGCCACTGGCAGGGCGCGATCGAGAGCTGGAAAACCCCAATCTATGAAGATGAACATGGCAATAACAAAATCTTGGCCCAAAAGAAGTGCTGATTTAAATATCAGTTTCTCGGAAGAATATCCGACAAAGAATAGTAAAGAAAAGACAGGAGAATTTAAATTTAGTAAACCGTTCCGACGTACTGTGTTCGAGTATAATCATGGAATTGTTTGTAGTTGTTGTAGGAAAGCAGAAATAATTACCAGTTTTAGCCCCAAGACTCCAAAATACTGTTCCGAAGTTTGTCGCCAAAAAGTCAAAAGAACGCAGGCAAGCGCTTATTATTATCAAAAAAAAGAGCAATTTAGGAGGATAGATTGATTTCACAATTATTAAGAAAGAAAATTCTCGAACTCACCAAAGAAGAAGAATTATGTAGCCAAGTTCTTGCTCGAATTCGTTTAAAAAAAGAGAAGTTGATTTTGCTTTTGTATGAAACAGAAGATGATCGGGAGTTTTCTTTAGAGCTGTTTCAGCGCCAAGGGGTTTCCCTTGTTGCCCTAAAGGATACACCTGCGGATAAGCTTACCGAAGACGCGAAGCGAAGCGGAGCTAATCCTTTAGGGCAAGAAGAACTGGATTCGCTGACTTCATTGAAATTAGTCGATCGATCGATTGAGAATTTAACTAGCGACTCTAAAGAGCTGACACGACAATTACGAACAGAGGCAGCCCTGTCCGAAGACGTAACGATGGCTTGTCAGGGCGAGCGGTTCGATCCAGAAACTGTTGCTGATTTAATCCTCGATCAAATCAAAAAAATGCAATTGTGGAGTTTTGGGACTACTTACATGGCACAAATTCTTAATTTAGAGTCAGACATTGTAAGCCAAAGTTTGCGACTAGAATCTTATAGTAGCTTTTGGCAGCTCAAGAAAAAAGCTCAACGAGCGGACGGCGGACAGCCCGAATTGAATTCGGGCTTCCGTGCCGCTAAGACTGACACTCTTGAAACATGGATAACCGACCTCGATCTGATTAATTCTCTTTCCTCGATCGAAGTTAAACCAGAGCAAAAGGATTCCGACTCGCCCACAAGTGAGAAAAAAGAAGGCTTGAGAAAAGGGCGATCGCAAAGAGCTTTTAAGCGATCGCTTCCTCCGAATAGCACTGATGATTTGGTAGAAAAATCCAGCAGTGTTATGGATTTATTGAATAAGGTGTTTGATTCTAATCGAGGCAAGCAACTGGATGCTATCGGGATTTTAGACTACCTCTATCCGGGGCAAACGAAGGATTGGTCGAAAAAAGAAAAAAGATTCAGAGTTCAATTAGTCAGTCGAGAACTCTGTACTTCGATTGAACGAGGTAATTGGCGCAGAATTAGTGTGGGGGTTTATTTACATGCCTGAGAACGAAAACGAATACAAATCTGGTCTTTTTGGGAAAAGAGCGCTCACTGGGCGCGCTCTCAGTGGAATTATTTTACATGTAGCTTTTTTAATTAAAGAGCGAAAACCAGTGCTGACTCCAGAAATGCTAGTTTCTTTGGAACAATATTTTCTGGATATTATCAAAAAGTGGGATGGTCAGATGCTTGAGTACCAAGGAGAAGCGAACCAAGTTCACCTTTTGATTGAAGTAAATCCCGACAAGGTTATTTCCGATCTGATTGGTCAACTAAAGACCTGGAGTTCCCGTTCTCTCAGGTTAGATTATCCGCAATTGAGAAAACTGGCAAACCAAAGAGGTTCCGTTCTTTGGGATAAAGGTTATTTTGCTGCTAGTTGCAATGGTGTGAATACAGGTAAGCTAGATAAATCTTTTGCCGCTCCTTATCTCAATTCAGGATTGGCAACTAGAACCTCGGAAAAACTTTTGTTAGGGAATATCAACCAGCAAGTTGAAGCGGCTTATTCAAAGGTATATGAACCTAAACCTACTGCCTTAAGCAAAAGATTCAAAGGCGAAGTTTCGGGAGAAGAGTACACCAAGAAAATAGCTCAGTTAATTAAAACCAGAAGGCAGCAAAAAGAAGCTGCTAATACTAAATACGAAGAAGCTGGACTAGAACCTCCCACAAATAATATCGATCGCAAAATGTCTTTTCATTTTGAAGGACGAACTAGTACAAAAATACTGTTGATTTTAGTTGCTCAGTTTTATGGGCTGACCAATCAATCTAAAATTATGGAAGATATTTTATTGCCAAGGTTAATAAAGTTACTAGAAAATGTTGACTTCGATTGGCTTACTTTTTTGAAGAAAAATGATTTATATGACGCAAAAGTTCACGATCGATTTATCAAAAAAGAGGATTAAAGTTGCTAAAAGCACAAATCAAACAATACAGAAGTCATGATTGTTGTGAAGTCTTTAAGGAGATTTTTGTACAAACAGAACCTTTTCAAAAGTCGAATATTTTGCTGATCAACTGGGAAATTTCGATAACAACTAGAAACGATGAACTTAAAGAATTGCATATTCCCCACGATAATTTTTTCGTTACTGTCTTGCCCCTTGAGACTAAAGAATTAAAAGAATTAATTGATTGTTTTGCATTAAAAAACAAAATCTCAAAAAGAATGATTAAACATCTAAAAGATACTTGTCAAAAATTAACTACCGATCTTAATTTTAAATGTATTTTGTTGGAAATTATTGGCGATGATTTTCAACGTATTGCGATGATTCAAAATCCAAGCAAAAAAGAGTTTGTTCGGGTTTGCAAAGAAATGTTTGGAATTGAAAGTTGAAATACAAATTACAACCAAAAGATCGCTTTACTAGCGGCGATATCCATCAAAAACTCAAGCAGGCGATCGCTCGCAGTAAAACAGACCCTAGTTATCAAATAGAAGTGGAGGCTTTATCTGAAGCTTTGCCTACGCCCGTTCCTTTTGAACGATTAATTATCAAGTTAGGAGCAACCTGGATTCCCATAACATATTATGAGAAATTCTGCCGAGAAGTGCTTAATTTAGAAGTAAAGATTTTCTACTCTGCGCTAGTACACGAGTGGGATGTCAGGCTGCGGACGGGCGCGGACTCGGGCTCTGCCCGGTCAAGCGACCCGTTCAAGAAACAGAGAGTCGGTTTTGCCGACACTTACAGTGATAGTGGAGAAAACTATGACTGGGGTTGGCTGTGCGATCGCAAGGATGATTTTTATCGAGTATCGGAGTTTCCAGCGATCGCTAAATTAATGAGCGGCGGCTTGTTTACTCTGGCATTAAATCAGCAGTTACCAGAGGTAAAAACCCAAGCCTATCAAAGAGGGCCAAAGGAGGTTGACTTAAGATATACCAGACAGGCGATCGCCAAACAGAATCAATTGAAACGAAGATTTGAAGCTTGGTGTCGAGAAGATCCCGATCGCGCGGACGATCTGTCACGGATTTACAATGCCAAGATCAATTGTACTGCTCTGACTGATTGGACAAATTCGGGGTTACATCTCAAGGAGACATTGAAAGTGACGGGGATAAACCCAGGATGGCTGAAAAAACTGAGGAATTATCAATTAGATGCTATTTGGCGATTCAGTCTTGAAGGAGGGGTTGTTGCTCTAGAAGTTGGACTGGGCAAAACAGCGATCGCGATCGCTGTAATCATGTTGCGCCGTCATTATCGTAGACACAAGGGTCTATCGGCAAAAGCTTTGATAGTAGTTCAGCGTTCTACTTTAAACCAGTTTTACGACACTTTTTTGGAAATGTTTCCCGATGCTCGGATACTGCGGGTAGAACCACAGGAGTTAAATGGAGATTTGCGTCAAAATACGCTGGCTAAAATTGCTTATCTTAATTTTGACGCTGTAATCATGACCCATGATTCTTTCGAGACAATTCCCGTGCATTACAAAACAGAGTTGATGGAATTGCGCTCAAAACTGCGTGAAGTTGAAGCGGAAATGGTCAATCTTTATGTGGAAGGGCAGACAGAAGTAGCTGTGGGTAGAACTAGGGGGAATGCTGTTCTTAAGCGACTCGATCGAGAGCGAACCAGAATTCGCGATCGCGTAAAAGTATTGGAGGCGCGAAAAAGCGAAGCAGCGCAGTTCGAGGGTTCCCCTCGTTATGCGACTGCTTCAAGAAGCGGTGGCGGGGTTCCCAAGGCGGAAACGGTCGGGTCTCCCGACCATGTTCCACGCCGCCCGCTTAAGCTTATTGAGCAAGAAGCGAAGCCGGAACAGGAGTTGTTGACCTGGGAGTATTTAGAATTTAATTTTTTATTAGTAGATGAAATACAAAAGTATAAAAATAATGCTGTTGACAGTAATTTAGCTAAAAGAGTATCGGGGTTATCGGTTAAGGCTTCTAGTCGAGCGCAAGATTTCGACCTGAAAATCGCTATTTTAAGACGAATGCATGGAGACAATGCTTTAGTTGGGATGTCAGGTACTCCAGAGCCAACCAATTCGCTTCTGGGAGTTTATGTATTTCAAAAATACTTTCAACCAGAAGAATTGACTAAGCGGGGGATTGCTCATTTTGATGCGTGGGTAGCTAACTTCGGCGAGATTAAATCCACTTTGGAACCAAAAATCGATGGTAAGTGGCGGCTTACCGAACGACTGACTGATTTTATTAACGTAGCCGAACTAGCTTGCATCTGGTTCAATGTGGTACATTATCGTCGCTATGACAAAGTGGTTGGTGATTTTGGGCAACAAGACCAAAGACCCGAACCAAAGTACATCACGGTTAATAACCAGATGTCGTCATTTCAAACCGAAAAAATGGCCGAAATTAGCGATCGCTACAGTAGATTAAAGGCTAGCAATCCTTGTATTATTCCCACAAGAGATGACCGGGGATACTTGCTCGATCCCCAAGGTAGACTGCTGGTTCACCCTAAAACTAAGGCTTTGATTAAAGATCTTGACGAGGCGATCGAACTGCAATTGACGGTTGACTGTCGCGCTGATAACTTTTTACTTTTAACTGGAGACAGTCGTAAATTAATGATTGCTCCTCAGCTAATCAAAGATTTGCCAGTTGAACCTGAAAGTAAACTGGCTAAATTAGCTGACAAGGTTCTGGAGATTTATCGCAACACCAAGAGCGATCGCTTAACTCAAGTAGTATTTTTTGATATCGGTACACCTAGTGGTAGTGCCAAATTCAATATTTATCAGTGGCTGAAGGATTATTGGGTTGAAAACCAAGTTCCCGCAGACGAAATTGCTTTTATTCAAAATTATCGAACTCCCGAAGATAAGGATTTGCTCTTTGCTCGTCTCAACCAAGGAGAGGTAAGGATTCTAATCGCTTCCTCTGAAGCAGGGGGTATTGGTGTCAATATTCAAGAGCGATTGGTAGCTATTCACCATGGCGATCTTTGTTATCGTCCAGACCAGTTGGAGCAACGAGAGGGAAGGGGAATTCGCCAAGGAAACATCAATTCGGAGATTGAAATTTATCGTTATATCACTCAAGGCTCTAAAGGTATTCATGGTGCAGATACTGTAATGTTGCAATTTTTGCAAAATAAACAGATTACTCGCGATCGCTTTTTTAATGGCGACCCGACTTTAAGAAGATTGAGTGACGGAGATACGGGAGCAGAGTTATATATGATGCTTAAGGCAGAATCGACAGGGGATGAACGAATAATTCGTTATACCGAGCTAGAAGTCGAACTAGAAGAAAAGACTGCCGAACTGTCTTTAGCACGATCAGAGTTGACTAGAATTGAAAGCACTAAGGTTGGGTCGATTAAGCAGGTTGAAACAGCGATCGCGCTTTTGAAAGAAGATCGACATAAATTTGCTCGGGAAAATGAAACAATCGAAACTGCTAATCAGCTACCTGCCCCTAAGACCGATGAAGAAATTTGCGGGTACATAGTTAAAGAAGTTTTGAGTCTTGACTTCCAAGTCGAGGGGCGGTCGGGTTTCCCGACCATGCCCAATCGACTTGCTCAAGTTTCTCAAGCAGAGGAATTAGAGGAATTAAAGTTAACTGCTCACGAGATATGTAGTTACAAAGGACTTGTCTTATTTGCCTCGCCCTATGGCAATGGTTCTTTCGCTCTTTGGCTAGAGGGTTGCGATCGCTACCCAGTTAGTTTTCGTAAGACTCCCGAGCGGCTTTTGAAACAATTGAATTCGACGATTGAACAAATTACTAGCAAAAGCGATCGCTATTGGCAGGAAAAGATTGATGAGCAACAGGTTAGGCTAGGCAAACTAAAACAGAGGAAACAGGAGATTGTAGAAAGTATTCAGCAATTAGAGGTAACAGTTAATGATTTGGATAGTCAGAGACTAGAATTGCAACAATTGTTAGAAATCGAAAACTGAGCCAACTAATTAGAACGTTTGATTAACTCCATTGTTTTATTTTTAACTTTATCTCGATCGAATTTTGCTAACAACTCGCGATCGCTATAGATACCCTCGAAAGCTTCTTCACTAGCTGTACGAACAGCGCGAGGAAACACGCTTTCTATTGCTTCTTTTATTTCTTCTTCGTTTAAATAATATCCTTTTGCTTTTCGGCGTTTATTAGTGTCCTGTATTGCCTCGACACTATTTAAAATTGAATTTTGCCAGGAACGAGTATTTCTTTTTTCGGCTTCTTGTTTAATTAAATGGATGAGCAAAATTATTAAATAACTTTTAATTTTTGCTATTTTGTCATCTTTGCTCATTTCTTCTAGTTCATCAATAATTAATAATGCTTCGATATAGTTTTGATTTAGAATACATTTTCTTAGTTCTAATAGTTCTTCCATTTTTTTTAGTTATTAATTAACTGTTTCAAATTAATTTGTAAATTAAAAGGTTCAATTATTGTAAAGTTTTCACTATGCTTCACTTCTTCATAAAAACCATCGGCTAATATTAATTCACTGAAACACTCTTTTTCTGGATCGATAATCCAATAATATTTAATGCCTCTAGCAGCATATTCAGATCGCTTGTACCTATAGTCTCTATCTCTTGCTTTTTTCCCTGGCGATACGACTTCAACTACAAGCAAAGGAGGTAGCATATCCAAAGTGATAGTAGAGCGATTCAAACTAGATAATTCAATTAATTGTTCTTCAGTGAAAATAACAAGATCGGGAAATCGAGAATTAAATCTACTACCACTTACGATAATTTCAGTTTTGTTAGAAATACGTTCTGGATTAATTTCAGCCAGTAGCAGTTTGATTAGTTTGAATATAATACAAACATTTTGAAATGATTCGGGAGGCATCTCTACAATTTGCCCTCCTTCCACTTCGTAAAGGCGATCTGACTCGATTTCAGCATTTAAATATTCAGTTAAAGTGTATGTTTGCATGATTATTTTTTGGCTAATTCACGACAACGTTCAATATCTACAAGACAGACGGGGTACCATTTAGTACGGGTTTTAGTTTCTTGGAGTTCCACTAAATGTCCTTCCGATTGAGTTACCCAGCGTTCTATTTGCTGAAGCAACAATTTAGTATCATCGATATCGGCTCTTTCCATTGTTATTCCCGAAGCCAGTAAAGCTGCGATATCTACTAACTGATCGTAGGGAATTTCTCCCCATTTATCTTCTGTCCTCATGATATAGCCAGTCCAACATTCCCAGTGTTGGTTGTATTTGAGTTTATTGACAAACAACAAATGCAGTAAGTTTAAAGCTATTTTTTCTTTTTTCTTACTCCGCGATCGCATCTAACAGTCTCCTGATTGCCCCATTTTTGGTTGCTGTACCCATTTTATCTTGAAAAGCTTGCAGCATTTTGTAGGTGTCCTCGTCTAACTGCACAACGTAATCGATGCCGTTTCCAGGCTTGTAAAGTAGTTCTTTGTTTTTCTTTGGATCGAGTTCTTTTTCCGTCTGATTCTCGCCAATCAAAGATTTTACCGCCTCTTTAACTCGCTTGGCGCTGGGAACTCTGTTTTTCGCCAGCTCTACTGCTTTGTTCCAAGCCTCTCTTTGTTTTTCAGGCGATAGTTTCGCCAGTGGCCGGCATTGTGATTCCTTTGTAGGCAACACCTTACAAATGTCAACAATTTGTTGACATTTTAAATTTTCGACAACTTGGAAAGCATCGATCAGGTAGTAAGCAGCAGCCCTAGTAAAATCAAAGCGATCGCGAATATATGTCTCGAAAGTGGGATGAGTTTCACGATAGAGGCGCTTGTCTCGCAGGGCGTTCAGGCTTTGCCCTGCAATGTAGAAAGCCTGAACCACTGTTTGTTCCAAGGCGTTTCTTTCTTGCCGTTCGTGAATACTCTGCTCATGACGCTTCGCGTACATAAGCAGCTTCTCTATCCCACAAATCAGATAGAGTAATCGGCATTCTCGATTTATCTAAGGAATTTTCATCCCTAGATAACCGCCCGTCCTTTCGGCAGGTCAGTTTAAGTTTATATGCCCAATAACGGGCTGAAATATTGGCTGCTGCACTAAGGTCACAGTTATAAGTCTTTCCAGTTTGAAAAGTTGCTACTGAATATTTTTTATTAGAGCGTTGTAGTTTTCCGCTGCCATCATAAGCCCAAGAAGATGTGCCTCTGGCATAAACTAACTCTACTTTCCCACCTTGTTCTTCAAACTTTTCAGTTGTAAATTGAACTAGGCGACGGTGCATCCAAGTGTGAAACTTTTGCTTTAATCTCGAACGCTTCTTGCCACCTTTCGGCTTCCAACCTTTGAGGTCTTCAAACACAATTACTGAAGCTGAATTAGAGGTAGCAAAGTCAATTATCTGCTTACTTATTTGGTGAGAAATATTAAGACTAATATTTTTAGCTTTACGATAATGAGACTTACAAAAGCCTCGATGCAGTTTTTTAGTTTTCTTAGCTTTCTTTCTAATTATTGCAGCAAGCCTATCACGACGGTCTATGTCGGCTGAAGGATGAAAAAACTTCCTTGCAGTCACAGTACCGTTTTGAGTAACAATTACTGCCGTAGCTAGAGTATTGATTCCAACGTCAATCGCACATACTGTTTCGCCCTTGATTACTATGGGTTTGATTTTAAAGGGTACTGCTAAATGACATTTAGTTTTAGATATCACTAAATAGGGAGACAGCCTTTTACCAGTTAAATGTCTGTGTCTTTTTGAAGCTATTTCTATAGTTGACCAAATCCAGTCGCTACCATTCCAAACTTTGATTTTGACTGTTGAATAATTAGAGTCAAACCTGATTAAATTACCTCCATATAAAGCTGGATAACAGTTGGCAGTGGGATTAAAGACTGGTGGCTTGGCATCCTTTCTTTTTCTGATTCCTGATTGCCAGGTTCTATATCTAGTCAAATACGAACTAACTTGACCCCAGGCAAATTCAATGGCAGCACGTCTTAGATAAGATGGAAACTTCCAAAACCTTTTTACAAAGTACTTGTGTTTTGGTGCTGAATTTTTCTTTGTTTGGTGAATCAGTTTTTCAATCGCAACGCACTTACTATTAACATTTTGAAGCTTAACCCAATGACCCAAAATCACATAAGAAAGAGCTTTGCAAAACGCACGGTACTCATTCACCGTTGCTTGAAGACAGATTTTGTCTTCAGTGCTGGGGTTGAGATTCCAGTTGTCAGTGCGTATAATTGATTTAACCATAATCATGATTATACTAGTGTCGCAATTATATAGCAAGCTAAAAACCAAAAACCACAGTGCATACAGACTTTATTATCATTTAATATTGTCAACCAAGTATCGACATAAATGTATAACTGGTGAAATGCTTGAAAGGTTAGAAGAAGTATTTAAAGACTTGTTAATCAAATGGAACAGTTCTTTGGTCGAGTTCGGAGGAGAAGCTGATCACATACACTGTCTTTTTGAGTCAGAGCCAACTGTTCAATTAGCATCTCTAATCAAGAATCTTAAGTCCGTTTCTTCTCGCAGAATGAGACAAGAATATAGCGAACACCTTAAACCGTATTATTGGAAACCCTACTTTTGGAATCGAGCATATTGTGTTATTTCTGTAGGCGGTAGAGCCAACATAGAAACACTTCTTAAGTACATAGAAAATCAGGATGAACCCGCAAGGTTAAAGCCGACGCTAACTAACGATTCACCTACGGTAGAATCGTAGGATGCGCGTCGGAAGAATGCTCAAAACTAAGCAGCCTATCGGGAGAAATATCGCGGATTACCCGCCACTCGTCGTCGCCGTTGGTTTCGACCAGATCGCCCAGATTTCGTAGTACTTGGCGGACTTCGGATACGGATGCTTCAAGCGCGATCGCAATTTCAACTGGGGATTGGAAAGAATTGTGCTGAGACAGTTCGCAAAAAATCAGGTTTTGATCTATCATATTTTTAGGATATTTTTCATTAGAGGGTAAGTGCTGCAAACACTTACCCTTAATTTTTTCAGATTTTTAGTTTAAAAGCAATTTTTTTTAACCACAAAAAGCTTCATGCTCGAAGAAGTACAAGATTTGCCGCGGAATGAAGAAGTCGAGCGACAAGCGATCGCTTGTATATTAGGCGATTTCAATCAGTTTGAACATCAGAGTAATTTATCTCTAGACCTATTTACCAACCCTGGGTACAGATTAATCTACCAAGTAGTGAGTGAGCTATATCAAGACTCTGGTAGCTATGATATCTTCTCAGTTATTGACTTATTCGAGAAGCGAGACTTATTGCCCAAAATAGGTGGTAAGAATAGCTTGATGAGTCTATATGCCTTAGTTAGTGATGGTGACATAACTAACCAGGTTGAATTGCTGAGTAAATACGCTTTCAGGCGTAGTTTAATTCTCAAAGGTCGTAGCATTCTCGGTCTTGGTTTAGATCCTAGATTGCGCGAAGCGGAGTTACTTAACAAGTTAGAAGTAGAAATCGATTCACTGCTAAATTCTAAAGCGATCGCCCCTTTGGAATTGGTAGCCACAGTAGGCGATCGCATTGATGAATATATCAAACGAGGAACTGCTAAAGGGATTACTACTGGTTTTCGACTTTTAGACCGTTTGATTGGTGGGTTTAAGCCAGCCAAGGTTTACATTCTTGGTGCTAGAACTGGAGTAGGTAAAACTAATATGGCAGTACACTTTAGTCTTCAGTTGGCTAGAAATCATCCAGAGAATTTTCCCGTATTATTTCTCAGTGCGGAAATGAGTCTGGAAAGTCTTGGGATTAGATTTATTTCTAACCTATGTAAAGTTAACTCCAGTGCGATCGCTAATAATTACATGAGTTATGAAGAGCAAGATCTATATGCTCAAGGTTTAGAAGAATTCAAGCAGCTCAATCTAATTATTGACGAAGCTCCCGCACAATCTTTAGATAGTGAAGCGATCGCCGATAAATTACGCTCTGTAGCCAAGACTTATGGGGGTGTAGGAGCCGTAGTAATTGATTATGTACAGTTACTAGGCTCTTTGACCGTAACCAGGCGCGATTTGGCCATTGGAGAGGTGATTAGAACCTGTAAAGACCTGAGCAAGAAATATAAAGTTCCTTTCTTGGTTCTCGCCCAAGTGCGTCGTGAAGTAGAATCTCGTGCTAATAAACGCCCTTGTCTTTCCGACCTCAAAGATTCGGGATCGCTGGAACAAGCTGCTGACGCGATTTTCTTTTTGTATCGCGATGATTACTACAATGAATATAGTGAGACTCCTGGAGTGACCGAGCTAATTGTCGCCAAGCATCGAGATGGGGCGACAGGAACGATTTCTCTCGATCACGACTTAGGCACTTGTCACTACGAGGAACTCAATAAAACTTTTTCTTTAACTTAATTTGAGCGCTCAACCTGATTTGTTTTTTCTGTTATACTTGGCAGTGGTTATCAGCTTTAGTCTGGCTTGCTTGAAGGCTGCTAAACTGACGAGTTTCCCTTGGGACAAGGATCTGATCGTTGTCGCTCCTCTGTTGGTGGTGGGAGCGATCGCGATCGCATCCTACTTGTTTTTTTTCCTTGCCTTAATTCTTTCGATTAATCAAATTTTTTGTATTTAGTGGAAAAACTAGTCGGCTACACGTACAATGGCAAGGTTGTCAAAGTTGTTGATGGAGACACTTTTGACATCATGCTTGACCTGGGGTTTGCCACCTATCGAAAAGTTAGGTGCAGGTTGCTAAAGATTAATGCTCCTGAAGCAAAAACACCAGACGGCGATATAATTACGGCTTATCTGCGAGTACATCTTGCAGATAAAAATGTCTTAGTCAGATCTAAAAAGCTTGATTGCTATGGAAGATCTCTGGCTGATATAGAAGTTAGCCAAGATGGTGTTTTGTTCGATCTTGCAACATCTTTAATCACGAAATTTTCGACAATTAATCTTAGCGATCGCTAGTAAATTATGTTTAGTGCTATCAAATCTCCTTTTGAGTCAGCGGACGCTAGTCCTTTAGGAACAGAAACTTTTTCTCTTACCCCACAAGAGCCAGAGCTTGCTCCCAATTTAGAAATCAAAGAACTAGAAGTTACCGATAAAGGTATCCGTCTTAAATACGAGCGTTTTAATCAGGCGCGAAAAAGCGGTGGCGGGGTTCCCAAGGCGGAAACGGTCGGGTCTCCCGACCATGTTCCACGCCGCCCGCATAAGCTTATTGAGCAAGAAGCAGTCAAAGAAGAAGGTTTTTATCCCAAAAGAGGGGAGTGTTCTGCTAATTACAGCGATCGCATTAACAGCAATCTCAAATTAATTGCCCAAGAACTTTTGACAATATGTGGTTTGAATCCCGAAATTTGGGACAATCAGTACTTGGCGATCGCTAAGATTAATTTTTTTGAAGTTGAAGATAAGAATGGTTTGTTAACTATGGCAATCTCGGCCAAGATTAAAAGTCGCAACGAGCTGCTTAACGCACCACAAGCTTTTTCCGTGCCCAAAATCTCCCAAGATGTATTGCTTGAAAGTAATCTCAAAAGTGCGATCGCCGAATTGATTCTCGACCTTAAAGACTTTTATTACGGCAAGGTTAAATACGAGCAGACTTCTTTGTTCTCGGAGTCTTTGGATGCTCAATAGTGTTTTACCAACCTTGGTAACCCTATCCTGTTTTGCTGGGATAGGAGGCACAGAATTAGCCTGCCGATCGTTGGGCGGGTTTGATGTTGTCGATGCAATTGAGAAAAATCCTTATCGCCAACGGGTGCTGAAAAAGAATTTCCCCAATTTAAATATTCACGACGACATTCGTGATTTTACATCTGACAAAAGATATGATTTAATAGTATCAACCTTTCCATGTAAAGGAATGTCATACGCTGGAAAAGGTGAAGGATACGATAACGAATATTCTGCCCTATGGTGGGAATCATACCGCTTAATTAAAACGTGCAAACCAACCTATGTAGTAATTGAAAATGTACGTGGATTCTTACAGCGAGGGGCGTGCAGCTCTTTCAACAGTCTCAGAATGGCAGGATATACTGTCGACCCTCCAGAAATCATATCGGCAAAGGAAGTTGGCGCTTGCCATCAAAGAGAAAGAGTTTTCATCGTCGCTTACAAACCTCCCAACACCAATGGCACTAAGCGGTCGAGGCAATTACCGCTCTCCTGGACAGGACAAATTGGAAGCCAAATTGAGGCAGTTAAAAAACCCGTCCGGAAAAATAATTCCCAACGACCACAATTCCCATCCTTCGATCAGGGAGTGGTTAATGGGCTTTCCCCGCAACTGGACGGATATCAGCGAGGGGGCTGGTGGCTAGACAATCCTTTTTACGGTGATATTTCTGCTCCCAAAAGAAGTATTAGCGATCGCCAAAAGCGTATTTCTGCTCTAGGCGATAGTGTAACTCCTCAGCAAATGGCTATCCCTCTAATGAGGGTAAAGTATTTGCAGGGATTTTTCGCTGGCGCGGAACAATACGATCCTTGCTTAGAAACATTTTCGCCAGTTTTGCAAACACAATTTGACACAAAAAATGAACCCCAAAAATCTCAAACTTTCGCTTAATTTTTTCGCGATGGCGATCGCCTTATCGATTTCTTATTCTCATTTGAGACAGCTTAATGATATATCAGACAGGATTGTTGGTGGAGCGATCGCTTTCGCTCTAACCGTTGCCTGTTGTTATCTTCTGGATGCGATCGTCGATTGGTTCGTGCAGCGAAAAATCTAAAAAAAAGGCAAATGCGAAAAACATTTGCCCTTTTTTTGCTAAGCAATCGACCAACTCAGCTAATCCAAAGAGCGATCGTATTGAGATTTGTTGGACACTTCAAAAGGTAAAACATGGTCGGCCATAAAGCAAACGTCATCATAATCCATAGCCTCGCCAGTAGTAATTAACTCGCGAGAAGCTTGTAGCACAAAGTCTAAATTAAACTCAACGTCCACTTCAGCTTCAGGAATATTTAATCCTGCGATCGCCCAATCGATTGTCTCGCCAATTAAACGATTAACTTTGAAAGGTAAGTTCCAAGCATCGATACCCATGTAGTCAAGCAGGGTGCGGTTGGTCAATATATGGCGAAATTCATCCTCAGCTATCTTGCGGGAAAGAGTAGCCAAAGACTTGCCGCCAAATAAACGCGAGCAACCCAAGAAGGGTAAAAACACGCCGATTTCCAAAGCCATTGCTACCAACAAAGGATGTTCTGTTTGGGCGACTTCCTGCCAGTGTATTCGTAAATTACTCGCTTCAGCTAAATCTTGCGTATTGACTGGGTAAACTTCCTTAGCGTAAGCAAAACCCTTGAAATGCTTGGCTTCGTCGGCAATATTAGATTGCAGTAATTTCTTAAGATAAGGATCGTCTGGCAGATCTCTTTTACCAGCTTCGCGAATAAATTCTCCTACCTCTAATTCCAACTCTAATCCCAAAGCAATTAGCTTGAGGATCGTTTCTTTGCAACCCCATTCGGGTTCGACAATACTATCTTCGTCTCCGTACAAACACAGCTCTTCTCGGGCTATTTCTTGGGGGTTCCAAAAAGTTGGTTTGAATTCGTCGCCAATTTTAACGCAACGGTCTAAATACAGTTGCTCGAAGGGGGATGATACTTTTAACATGATTATATATTTGTGATTATAGCGATCGCTTTTTAGGTAGTGGGTAGTGGGTAGCAGAAAAAGTAACAAGTAAAGAGTAAAAAGTAACAAGTATGGATTGCTCGTTACTTTTTACTTGTTACTCATTACTTTTTTATCACTCGGCGCAAACGGCGCACTCACTTCTCGTATCGCACTTAAGGCTGCCAAGAGAAGGAGCTGATTTACTCAAGTATGTTTGAGCGTAATTATTGTGTTCGGCGTAGTACATCGAATCAACGCGAGGATCGTTAACAAAGTCGTGAAATCTCTCTTCAGTCATGGGCAAGAAATCGTCAAAACTCATATAGTCATGCGATCGCCCAACTAACTTAACAAAAGCGTTGAAATTAAAACAGACTTCCTGGTGTAGTTGAGGGCCAACTTTTACAGCAGATTCGACAAAGCCGTGATTAGCGCGAACATTTTTTTGATGATTGGATACTCGTCTGACTCTCACACCTTTTTTGGTCATTTTACCCAAAGGAGGGAAGATAGCTCTACAAGTATGATAGCCATGTAAATCGGTAGTTTCATAGGAGTGAGATTGAGCTGGCTCAGAAGCAGTATGAATACGCTGTAAACGAGGAGACAGATAAAGGTCACAAATGCGATCGCATTCTTTGGCAGAGGCTTTATAAGCTTCGGCTAACCAAAAAACTAAACGATCTGAGTCAGTTAAGTATTCTGGAGTTTGGCAATCGGTAAAGAATCCAGGCAAAGTCGTGTACTTAGTCAGCGAGTGGTTAAAGCTATAGTAATCAACTCCCCAGTAAGCCAAAGCATTGGCTAACCCCATAATATCCAAACCGACTTGTAAATCCTGCGATTGAGGGGCAACAAGCTTGGCTATATCAGGACGCTCAGCTCTCCAATTGAGATGCAGCAAAGTCAGCTGAGTAGCAACTCGACACATCCAAGCAGGCAGATCGGACATTAGCTCGACTTTACCTAAATTTAAGCGCCAAATTAAGCAAGTACCGTAATTAACAATCCCTAAGCCCATACACACATTGTCAAAGAAGTTGGGCTTGACTTTGGCTAAGAACAGAGACTCTTGATTGCGCTTTTTGACTATTTTACTTATCAGCCGAACATTATTCTCCTCCAATATTTCAGGAGTAATTCTGGCTCCTTTTTTGTGCCCTCCAGGCAATGAATCCAAAGGAATGTCTAAATACTCTTCAAAAAATGGATTGCGCCAGTCCATTCCAGTAGTCACAATTCCCCGTTTAAAACCGCCACGACGCAAAGTATCGTTGATCGTGCCCATGAGAATCAGCAGATTGCCTAAAGCGGGGTCGATCAAATAATTAGCTAATTGTTGATAAATGCTAAAAAAACTACAAGCTTCCTCAGTAGTTTTTTCGTATTTACCCAGACCGATTGGGCCAGAAGCCATTAAACCATTTTTGTTAACCGTACCGTGAGGGCGCAAATAGGAAAGGTTGATTAGTACCGGTACACCTTTAGATGCCGCTGTAATCATTGCCTCCCAAGATCCTTCGATTGAGTAATCACCAGGTAAAACACTGCACCCAAAATCGTGACTCATGGTGTCGCCGACAAATATTGCCTCTTCTAGCGTTTGGGCAAAAACTCCCCCAGGCTCATAATCGCGATCGCTTACTAAATACTTTCGTTGTTCTGCTGAGATTTTGTTATAGTCCGCGTGCTTTTCGCTTAAGTTAAAACGCCAATCAAATCCTTGTTTAGCCGGCTCCCTTTGTTGATAATCATCTAAATTAACTTTGACTCCCGCACCGCAACGAAGAAAGCGAGAAAGAGGCAGCAAGAGTCCTTCGTAGAGCAGATTATCATAGCAAATCATTTCACAACTAAAAGGAGATGTCCCTAACTCTGGATGCAAAAGGAAAGTTCTAGGACGACCGGGAGCAGTTGAAGCGGTACTCAGCAAATCATCATCACCCTGGATTATTAGCGATCTCCAATCAATCTCACCTCTTTTGGCAGCAAGAATTTGACTGTCTTTAAGCAAGGCAGGCGGAACATTGTACATTGTATTTTAACTATTTTTTAGATAAATTTTGAACGGAAAGCTGACCGATTTCGATCCCAATACTAAGCAGTTCTAAAGGAGAAATAATTAGATCAAACTTACTATTACGAATTTGCGCTGCAATTTGACAAGCAATAATATCGGGGTTGATGTCTTCAAATACCCAGCGCCCTTCTTCCTTAGTAGATATCGTCACCAATAAATTGCGATCGCTACAGGTGCTAAAATCAGTAGCCTCTCCTTTAGCTTGAGCCACGTTTATACCCCGCTCCCAAGCTACAGAAAAACTTTCTAGGAAATTTTTTTCAATTTCTTGTAGTTTAGTAGTTTGATTTCCCGTATTCAAATCAGTCTCTTCGTACATCAAATCTTCTAGCTCTTTGTGCAAATGAAATTCAAGAGCAGAAGGAGGTGTTATACCCTCCAACTCTGGTAGCGAAAGTTCGCCTGTGTTCTCGGACATCAAAAAATCTTTTGTTTGAAAGCGATGCAGTGGCTTGACAAGGGCGAAGCCCTTGTCAAGCCACTGCATCAAGAACTGAATTTCATTATAAGCGCTCAAATCAAAATGTGCTGCTGCCAATATGCTAAACTAGGGAAGTATAGAAGAAATATTTCATAATGACCTTAACGCAGGATATTGCTGACTACTTAGCGTACATCCAAGGATCGCCTGTGCCTTCAGAGACGATCGCTTTAGCGTTGCAATATAAAGGCACTGGAGTTTCTGGCACGGGCAATTCTGATGCGCCTAGCAGCTATAGTATTGCTAATTACTCGGGGATCATTGCCGAATCGAATACGCCTCAAGATTTAGCGATCGCGCTTAGGAGTCGAGAATATATTACGATTCAAAATTTAGACGAAAATGCAATTTTGTTGATTGGTATTGACCAAGATGCAGCGTCCGGTACGAGCTATGAAATCGAACCCAGGGGTTCGGCGGTAATTGAGAGAGGAGAGGCCGACAAGCGGATTAGCGTGTTGTCCGCCGAAGCAGGCTTAAAGTTTGTCGCGATCGCGAGGATTAGAAGTTGAGAATTCATAATCTGCCAAGAACAGCGATCGCTACTCCTATTGCTCCGACTATTAACGTTGAGACTCTGACTACAGATAAGCAACTGGAGAATAGTAGTGCTGAAGTTCAAGACCTAACTAATTCTACGATAACCAGATTAAATCTTTTTCTCCCGAATGCCCCAATCTTGGGGAAATCCTTCTTGATTATCAACGAATCAGGCTCAATGGGGAATTTTTATTTAAATAACTCTGTTGTCTATCCAGGCGATCGCTATGAGATCGTTTGGCAGGGCAGTAAGTGGCTGGAACTATGAGAAGTCAAAAGTCAAAAGTCAAAAGTCAAAAGTTTAACCAGCCGTTACGTCCTACGGACTTCACTAGTTAATTAGCGAAGAGCGAAGCTCGTAGCGGTTGGTATAGCGTAGCACTTTTGACTTTTGATGTTATACCCTTGTGGTACTTTTGACTTTTGACTTATTTAAACCGATAACCTATGACTCACAATTAATTACTATGGCACGTTCTACAAAACTCGACAGACTAATCACCGATCCGTTAAACACACGTTTGACTACCGCCGAAGCAAAGGTAGCAACCATTGAAACTCGCGGCTTGGTGGAATTGGGAGATAATATTTCTGAGCTAAATAACGATGCTCAATACCAAACGTTATCTCAAGTCAATGCGATCGCCGATACTAAAATCAATGCTTTAATTGATTCCGCTCCTGGTACTCTCAACACCCTAGGGGAAATTGCCACAGCGTTGGCGGATGATGATAGTGCTGTTGCAGCAATAGTTGCGGTTAATACAGCTCAAAATGCTGCTATTGAAGCTATTGAAGCAGTTAATACAACTCAATCTGCTGCGATTGCGCAGCACGACGAAGGCATCGCCAACTTACAAACGAATGTTCAAGATACTGACGGCGATACTTACATCGACTACGAAGTCGGCACAACAGACAACGATCAAATAGATTTTTATACTGGTGGTCAAAAAACAGGTACTTTTAGTCAGGGTAATTTAAATATTGCTCCATTAGGAACACCCTTTGAAGACTATCACTTCACAGGCATGGGTGAAATTTCTTTTGAAGAAGATATTTCTCTAAAAGCTCATGTGGGAGATACCCCTAAATTTACTATAGAGATAAATGGTGGAAGTGTTTTAACAGTTGGTTCAGGATTCTATTTAAATACAGGATTAGGAGATGATATCGCTTCAGAAATAGATTCTATTTATACAAATACAGCAATGTGTGGTATAAATGAAGGCTCTTCTGATGGTAAGCTAGTAACCCATCGTTTAATTAAAATCAAAGCTACCGAAGCTACATACGATAATACTGTTTCGGGTTTATCTGCCGTCAATACTCAAGCAGCAATTGATGCTCTTGCAGTTAAGATTGAAACTTTGTTTTTTAGGACAGGTATACAGCGTCGCACTATAAACAGCGACACGGTTTTAACTCCTACTGACAAAAAAACTCAAAATATTATCAACTCTGGCTCTACTGTCTTAAATGTCGTGTTTCCCACCACTCCGCCTGTAGATACAGATTTCGTAATCATAAATCATCTTACCTCTGGAGCAAATATTGTGGCTAACGGCAATATTATAGCTCCTGGGGAGCAGTACGCTGCTCAATACGACGGCGTTGAATGGATCGAAAATTAATAAACTTTATGTGAACTTTTGAATCGTCCGCGCATGACGGGGTTTCAGACCTATTTATTAAAGCGATGAGCTTACCCAAAATTTCTGTAGTAATTCCTGCGTACAATTGTAGTAATTATCTAAAAGATTGCATTGAATCTGTAGAAGCCCAGAAACATATAGATTTTGAAATCATTATCGTAGAAGACGGCAGCACGGATGATACTTTTGATTTGGCTAAAAAACTACAAGCAAACTCTAGTTTGACTAAAAATCGTTTTTTTGTTTACCAGAATGATCGAAACTTGGGGAATGGAATTACTACCCACAAAGGATTTGTAGCTGCCAAAGGTGATTATATAGCTAGAGTCGATGCTGATGATATGTTGGCATACAATGCCCTGTACGAAGTCAGTCATTTTTTAGAGAACAACCCCTTCGTTGATTTGGTATGGACTCTTTATGAGTCTATGCGCCCTGATGGTAAAGAGGTAAGAAAAGGAAAACGTTGTCATCAAAATAGACCGAAAACTCAGAAAGAAGTCATAATTCAGAACCTGACTCACTTTTCAACTTTTCATCTGGCAGCCACTAGAACTCGTTCTTATTTTGAGAAAATGACTCACTGGGATACTATGCCTAGACTAGCAACTGATTATGCTTATATTTTGCAAAATATGTTCAACAGTCAGATGCGAAGAGTGGATCATGTGGCTTATTACTATCGATCGGGCGTCCCTGATAGTCTAAGTAGCCAAGCTGAACAAGCTATTGTTACAAGAATCCAGAGACAACTTGCTATAGCAAAGGCTATAAACCTGGGAATTATAGACAAAAACCAATTTTTCAGATAAATATGCCGACAAGTAGTAAAAAAGAAAATCCGCATGTGGGATCGACTACTGATACATTTACGCGACGCAATACAGGTAATTACTGGACAACGCAGCGATAGCGACACCATCATTACTGACAGTGAAGGAGGTATCCCTCAAAGCTCTGAGCATATAGCCCAAAGCACCGTTCCAGTCACGTGGCAACTTATGACCGCATGATGGACATTTAAAAACTTTAGAACCGCCTAAAGTTGTGTGAATATGACCACACTTGGTACAGGTTTTGGAGGTGTAAGCCTCGCTACCTTCAACCAACCTTGTTTGGGTCAATTCAGCTTGATTTGCTAATACCTGAGAAAAGCGATAATGCGCCCAGCCCAACATTTGTCTAGCAGTTTTAGAGCGTATTTTTCTCTTTGACTTGGCAACCATTTGGGAAGTCTCAAAAGTCGGCAAGAAAATAACTTTATAATTACTAGTTAGATAGTGAGCAATTTGTCGATGAGCCTCATCAATTAAGTTACGAATGCGATTTCGCATTCGATTAGCAGCTTTTCTCATTGCGGATCGTTTTGAACCCTCCGCTTGAGATATTCTGCTCATCAGATTATCTAAGTGCTGGCACAATCTGGTTATACGACTGATATCACCCTTGCCAAACTCAATAAATCTTTGACCGTCGAAGCCCGTTTGAAAACACCGAACACCAGGATCTAAGGAAATAACACCATCGCTTTGATTGTCTACAGGTTTAACGGATCGGGGAAAAGTAGCAAACCACCTACCTTTGTTCCAAGTTAATCCTGTAGCTTGAGAGCATTCGTCGGGTATAGCTTCAGATGATTTGAAATCCAATGTTTTAGTTTTAGTTGGATACCAACGCCCATTACTGAAGTTGCAGTTATTGAATTTAATAGTTTGATTCCGTTCTCGACAACTACGAAACTTCGCTTTTTTGCTGGCTTTGTAAGCTTGATGGGCATCAAATATAGCATTTTGCCTGATGTGGCATGGGCTTTGTTTTACCCAATCAGGCAAATCTGATTGCATGATGATGTTCCTTAGTCGGCGTTTGGCAATTAACTTTCCATTATCTTTAAGCCAAGCCAGAGCTTGATTAAAGCAATATCTACACGCAGCTAACCATTGTCGCCACATCTTATTTAACTCTAGACTTGGGTAAATCTGAATCTTCCTGCATCTGAGTCTTGTATTTTCTAAGTCCGTACAATCTTGATGAGAAGCAATGGAGGATGGCGAGGATATCTTCAACCATTTCTTGTTCTGGACTAAGTGCTGTTTCATTGAGAACCACGAGTTCGCACCCGTTTTGTTCGCAGATCCATCGAAACAAGTCAAATCCGAATCTTGCGAGTCTGTCCTTGTGAGCGACGATAAGACGCTTGACAGTTCCCGACATGATTCGTCCCAATAAGGCAAGCATTTTCTTCCTTTTGAAATTGAGTCCTCCGCCAATCTCAGAGACGATTTCTGCTTCTGGGTATCTACTACTGAGGGCAGCAACTTGTCTTTCAAGGTCTGGCTTTTGCGCTCTTGAGCTAACTCTGGCGTATATGACATCAGTTCTGTCTGAAACAAACTGAGTTGTATAGCCTTGGGTGTCGTATCTCCTTTGACCTGACGGAGTTTTGATGAACTTAATTTTGCCTTCTTCCGCCCACCGTCGTAATGTTCGTTCGTTAACTCCAAGAGCTTGAGTTGCTTTCTTGGGGGTGACATATTGTGCGATGATATTTTCCTAATTCACTCACTCAATTATACATTTATGTACCGCGTTGTCCTATAAAATTTTAATTAAGTCGCGTCTC
>JACCDR011376388.1_pt1 | contig 32069 bp, 26 predicted proteins | sample 7446431 | NCBI WGS metagenome assembly JACCDR01 (sample SAMN15323443, study PRJNA562643) | freshwater metagenome | isolation source: river surface water | place: USA:Blue River Watershed | collected 2017-08-17
CCCGCGCCGCAGCCGCCGGCCGAGGCGCCGCCCCTGCCGCCGGCCCCGCCCGCGCCGTCCTTCTCGTCCGCGCTCATGCCGCTGGCACCGCGTGCCGACCGTCCGGCCGAGCCGCCGGTGCCGCTGGGCGATGCCCTGACCAGCAATTCGGGTTTCCCGATCGTCGTCAACGACACCGCCCCGCAAGGCCTGACGCTCTTCCGGGGCGTCACGGACCAGTTCGTCCAGACCACCGGCGTGGCCACCAAGGTCAGCCTGCCGTTCGATGCCTTCGTCCACACCAACCGGGACGCCGTCATCCAGCTGGAGGCCCGCCAGGCCGACAACTCGGCCCTGCCTGCCTGGGTCAGTTTCGACCCGGCCAGTGGTGCCTTCGAGGTCGTGCCGCCTGCCGGCTTCAAGGGCAAGCTGGACCTGAAGGTCACCGCCCGCGATGACGATGGCCGCGAGGCCGTGGCCATGTTCCAGCTGTTCGTGGGTGACCAGGAAGTGGAGCGCACCGCCAGCCGCGAAAGCCTGACCGAGAAGCTGCGCCAGGCCGGCAAGCGCGGCGCACAGATCGTGCGCGAGTCGGACGCGCCGGCGACCGTCTCCGGCCGGACGCCGGTGAAGGTGCCGGTGCGTGAAGCCGCGCCCCGCGCGGCGCGCGCCGGATGACCCCAGGCCTGTCCGAGCCGCCAGCCCCGCAGGCCCTGCGGTCGCTGGCCCGCCAGGCCCGGCAGGCCGCCAGCGACCGCGAGCTGGGCTTCCTGCTGGTCAACGACAGCCTGGCCCTGGCGCCTTACCGCCAGGCCGCGCTGTGGCTGGCGCAGGGCGGCGTGTTCACCCTGTCAGGGGTGCTGCAGGTCGATGCCAACGTGCCCTACGCGCAGTGGCTCGATGCCGTCTGCCAGCACCTGCACGCGCAGCATGGCGCGTCCGTCCAGGCCGTGGAGGCCCGCGACCTGCCGCCCGAGCTGGCCGCGCAGTGGGGCCAGTGGTGGCCCGCCCATGCCCTCTGGCTCGGCCATGCCGAGCTGGGTGGCGCGCTGCTGGTTCGGGATGATCCCTGGCCCGCGGACGCGCTGCCTGCCCTGCAGGAGTGGTCCGAGGTCTGGTGGCATGCCTTCGCCGCCCGCCACCGCCCGCGCCTGCCGCGTTGGACCACCTGGCGCGAGCACGCCACCCGCTGGCTGGCGCGCACGCCCGGCCAGCCCTGGTGGCGCCAGCGCCGCGTCCATGTCGCGGCCGCGGTCCTGGCGCTGCTGTGCTGGCCCGTCCGCCTGACCGTCCTGGCCCCCGGTGAACTGGTCCCTGCCCACCCCCTGGTCGTGCGGGCGCCGCTGGACGGCGTGATCGACATCTTCCACGTGCAGCCCAACCAGCAGGTCAAGGCCGAGCAGCCGCTGTTCGGTTTCGACGAGGCCGTGATCCAGTCGCGGCTGGAAGTGGCGGCCCAGGCCCTGGCCACGGCTGAAACCGAGTACCGCCAGACCAGCCAGCTGGCCCTGTCCGACGCCCGTGCCAAGACGCAGCTGGGCCTGCTGCTGGGCCGCATCGAGGAAAAGCGCGCCGAGATCGAGGTCCTGCAGGCCCAGGTCACCCGCGCCCGCGTGCTGGCCCCCCAGGCCGGCGTGGTGCTGATGGACGACCCCTCCGAGTGGATCGGCAAGCCCGTGGCCACCGGCGAGCGCATCCTGCGCATTGCCGTCCTGGACGACATCGAGGTTGAGGCCTGGCTGCCGCTGGCCGATGCGATCGGCCTGTCGCCCGGGGACAGCGTCTCGCTGTACCTCAGCGCCAGCCCGCTCTCGCCCGTTTCCGCCACGTTGCGCTACATGGCCCATGACGCCGTGCAGCGACCCGACGGCAGCTTCGCCTACCGTGTGCGCGCCACGCTCTCGGCCCGCACCGCCCACCGCGTGGGCCTCAAGGGCACGGCCAAGCTGCACGGTGGCTGGGTGCCGCTGGGCTACTGGGTGATGCGCCGCCCGCTGGCGACCGCCCGCGCCTACCTCGGCTGGTGACCATGGCCCTGCCGCGCCTGCGTGAAGAGCTGGACCTGCTGCCCGGCCCGGCCCTGGCCGACGGCCAGCCGAGCTGGACGCTGCACGACCCCGTACGCAACCTGTTCTTCCGCGTCGACTGGCCCACGCTGGAGATCCTGCAGCGCTGGGACCTGGACGACCCGGCGCGCATCGCGCAGGACGTCAACGCGCACACCACCCTGCACCTCGGCCCCGAGGATGTGCAGCAGGTGGCGCAGTTCCTCGTGCAGCACCAGCTGGTGCGCATGGCGGGGGAGGGCGGCGCGCGCCGCTTTGCCGACCAGTTGTCCAAGGTGCAGGGCTCGCCGCTGAAGTGGCTGCTGCACCACTACCTGTTCTTTCGCATTCCCCTGCTCAAGCCGGATGCCTGGCTGGGCCGCTGGCTGCCGGTGGCCCGCTGGTTCGCGGGCCGGGGTTTCATGTGGCTGACCGGGCTGGCCCTGGTGGCGGGCCTGGTGCAGGTCACGCGCCGGTGGGATGTCTTCAGCGCCTCCTTCATCGACACCTTCAACTTCGAAGGGCTGCTGGCCTACGGCGTGGCCCTGATCGTGGTCAAGTTCCTGCACGAGCTGGGGCACGCCTTCACCGCCAAGCACTACGGCTGCCGGGTCCCGGCCATGGGCATGGCCTTCCTCGTCATGTGGCCGGTGGCCTACACCGACACCAACGAGACCTGGCGTCTGACCGACCGCATGCAGCGCCTGCGGGTGGCCAGCGCGGGCATCGCCACCGAGCTGGTGATCGCCACCTGGGCGACGCTGGCCTGGGCCTTCCTGCCCGAGGGCGGGGTGCAGTCGGCGGCCTTCTTCCTGGCCACCACCAGCTGGATCGCCACGCTGGCCATCAACGCCAGCCCGTTCATGCGCTTCGACGGCTACTTCATCCTCATGGATGCGCTGGACATGCCCAACCTGCATGGCCGCAGCTTTGCGATGGCGCGCTGGAAACTGCGCGAGTGGCTGTTCGGCCTGGGCGACGAGCCGCCGGAGCAGCTGTCCCCGCGCCTGTCGGCGGCGCTGGTCGCCTTCGGCTGGGCCACCTGGATCTACCGCCTGGTGCTGTTCCTCGGCATCGCGGTGCTGGTGTACGTGTTCTTCTTCAAGCTGCTGGGCCTGCTGCTGTTCGCGGTGGAGATCCTGTGGTTCATCGGCTTCCCGATCCGCAGCGAGCTGCGGGTCTGGCGCGAGCTGTGGCCGCGCATCCGCCAGGGCGCGCGCAGCCGGCGCACGGCCTGGGGGCTGGCGGTCCTGGTGCTGGCCCTGTTCATCCCCTGGCCGGGCCGCATCGGCGCCAGCGCGTTGCTGCGACCGCATGAGTCCTGGCCTGTCTTTGCCCCGGCGGGCGCCCAGGTCGTCGCCCTGCCGCAGGGCCACGGTGCGCGCGTGGCCGCCGGGCAGCCCATGGTGGTGTTGCAGGTCCCTGACCTGGCCAGCCGCGAGCGCGCGCTACAGGCGCGGCTGGAGCAGCAGCGCTGGCAGGCCGCCACCTCGGGCTTCGACGACGAGATGCGCAAGCGCTGGCGCGTGGCGGAGCAGGTCGCCGCCACCACGCAGGCCGAGCTGCAGGGTGTCGCCGCCGAGCAGCACCAGTTCGCGCCCGTGGCGCCGTACGACGGCCGCCTGCACCTGGCCGACCCGGACCTGGCGCCCGGGCAGTGGGTGGCGCGCCGGGAATCGCTGGGCCTGCTGGTGCGCGAGGGCACGCCCTGGCGCGTCGAGACCTGGCTGGACGAGGAGGCCGTGGCGCGGCTGCGGGTGGGGCAGGGCGGCCGCTTCGTCACGGACGGCGGCACCGGCGGCGTGCTGGCCCTGCGCGTGGTCGAGATCGACCGCGACGCGGCGCGCGTGCTGCCCCGGCGGGAGCTGGCCAGCGTGCTGGGCGGCCACATCCTCACGCGCGAGAAGAACGGGCAGCTGGTGCCGGAGCGGGCGGTGTACCGCGTGGCCCTGGAGGTCCAGGACCTGCCCGCCGACCTGGCAGCGCGCAGCTGGCGCGGCCAGGTGGTCCTGCATGCCGACTGGCAAAGCCCGGCCAGCCGTTACCTGCGGCATGCGGCCTCCGTGCTGGTGCGCGAAGCGGGGTTCTGAGCGGCATTGCCTGCTGGGGCATTTTTCTCAAGCCGGCAATCGGACGGATGAGGTAGGCTCTTTCCTCATGCGCTGGACCCCGGACCAGATTTGCCGCTTCATGCGCCGTGTCGGCATGGGCTGGGGCGCGAACGAGCCCCTGCCTGCGGACCCCGTGGGCTGGGCGCGGGCGCAGCTCGCCCGCGTGCCCCCGATGGACTACCTCGCCCGTCGCCGCCGCGAGGGCGAGGCGGCGGCCCCGGTGCTGACCCTGCCGGCTGATGGCCGCCTGCGCTGGCGCCAGGACGAGGCCGTGGCCCGCTGGCAGCAGCACATGGACGCCGAAAAGCTGTCCTTCGCGCGCTCGCGCGAGATGGACAAGCAGTCTTACCAGGCCTTCCACGACCAGACCGTGCGCCAGCCCTTCATCGGGCTGGAGCACTGGCGCGAGGTGCTGGTGCGCGGCTGCATGGCGGCCCACGGCGAGCAGCCGGTGTTCGAGCGTTTCTGGCATTTCTGGACCAACCACTTCATGGTCGCGCCGGGCAACCAGAACAACGACGCCCTGGTCGGGCCCTACCAGCGCGCGCTGCGCGAGAAGATGGTCGGCAGCTTCCGCGACCTGCTCTGGCAGGCCGTCACCCACGCAGGGATGCTGGTCTACCTGGACAACAACCGCTCCGTCGGCCCGCGCTCCCGCGCGCGCCGCTCCGGCTGGACCAAGGACGAGATCAACGAAAACCTCGGCCGCGAGCTGCTGGAGCTGTTCACCGTTTCCCCGGCAGCCGGTTACACCCAGGAGGACGTGATCCAGACCACCCTGGTCCTCACCGGCTGGCGTGTGCTCATGCCCGACGGCGCGCGGCGCGCGGGCGTGCCGCCCGGCGGCTGGTTCGACTACGACCGCCACGAGCCCGGCACGCAGGAGGTCATGGGCCGGCGCTACGCCGCCTTCGTGCGCCACGACGCCAAGCTCGACGACCTCGTCACCGACCTGGCCCGGCATCCCGCCACGGCCCGCCACATCGCCACCAAGCTGTGCCGCGCCTTCGTGGCCGATGCGCCGCCGGCCGAGGCGATCCAGGCCGTCGAGCGCGTCTTCATCGACACCCAGGGCCACCTGCCCGCCGTACATGCCGCCGTCATCGAGGCCGCCGCCCGGCACCTGGCCGGCACCCGCAAGCTGGCCAACCCCGAGACCTGGCTGTGGCAACTCTTCGGCATGACCTCGCAGCCCCTGCCGACCGCGCCGCCGTTGCCGAACACGCCGGGCGAGAAGCTCATGCCCACGCTCGAGGAGCTGGGCCAGGCGATTCCCCGCTGCCCCCAGCCGGATGGTTGGCCCCTGTTGTCGCATGCCTGGTTGTCGCGCGAGATGCTCGACCGCCGCATCCGCTACGCCTGGCAGTTTTCCGCCCGTCCGGGCCTGGCGGCCGAGCGTGAGCGCCTTGCCGAGGTGCTGCGCAGCGAATTGCCGCCCGGCTCGCCGTTGCAGCAGGAGGTGGCCGCCGCCTTCCGCCAGGGCGGGCGTGAGGGCCCCCGCCTGGGGCTGAGCCTCTGGCTGGCCAGCAGCGAATTCATGTGGAGCTGAGCATGGGACTGAACCGGCGCCATTTCCTCCAGGGCGGTGCGGCCTTGTCCCTGGCCGGCCACGGCCAGTTGCAGGCGCAACCGGCGTGGCGGGGCCGCCGCCTGCTGGTGATCCTGCTGCGTGGCGGCATGGACGGCCTGACGGCGGTCCCGGCCATCGGTGACCCGCAGCTGGCGGTCCTGCGCGCCGGTCTGGTGCCCGAGCGCGCGCTGGCGCTGGAGGGCATCCATGCGATGCACCCGCGGCTGGCCCAATGGCACCGCGCCTGGACCGAGGGCCAGGCGGCGGTGGTCCATGCCACCTCCTTCGCCTACACCGGCCGCTCCCATTTCGAGGGGCAGGACATCATGCAATCGGGCATCGCCTCGCCCTACGCCTCCAGCACCGGCTGGCTGGGCCGGGCCATGCACGCCAGCGGCCTGGGCGGCGGGGTCTCGATTTCCATTCCCATGCCGCTGCTGCTGCGGGGCCACCCGGGCTCGGACACGCGCTACTCGACCTGGCTGGCCACGCCGCCGGCACGGCTGGTCGAGGCGGTGGCGCGGCGCTGGTCGGCCGACCCCGCGATGGCGCCCTATGCCGACGCGGTCGCCGCCCGGTACCAGGGCATGGACAGCGCCGGCATGCTGCCCGCCCCGGCCGAGCCCTTCGCGCAGACCCGCACGCCCCGCGCCCTGGCGCGCATGGCGGGACAGGCCATGCGCCCGGCCGACGGGCCCATGGTGGGCCTGATCGACCTGCACGGCTTCGACACCCACGCCAGCCAGGGCGCCGCCGACGGCACGCACGCCGACCGCCTGGCCGCCATCGACCAGGTGCTGGAGGGCTACCGCGAAGCCATCGGCGATCGCTGGGGCGAATCGCTGGTCGTCACCCTCACGGAATTCGGCCGCACCGCCGCCGAAAACGGCACCACCGGCACCGACCATGGCTGGGGCACCTGCATCCTGCTGGCCGGGGGGCTGGTAGCCAAGGCCCGGGTCCACGCCGACTGGCCCGGCCTGGGGCCGCAGGACCTGTTCGAGAAGCGCGACCTGCGCGTCACCACCGATGCCGCCACCGTCTACGCCCAGGTCGCCAGCAGCGTGCTGGGCCTGCCGCCCGAGCGCATCGCCCGCGATGTCCTGGCCTTCAACGCCCGCCACTGGCGCGACGGCATGTTCCGCACGTGACACGCCACCGTGAAAACCCTGACCTCTTCCGTATGCATTGTGACTGATCAGTCGCTACGATCGCTTCGCACTACCCCGAGGCTGATCCATGAGCAACATCTCCATCACGGTCAACGGCCAAGCCAGGACCGTTGACCTCGAGCCCGCGACCCCGCTGCTGTGGGTGATCCGCGAGCACCTGCAACTGACCGGTACCAAGTTCGGCTGCGGCATGGCCCAGTGTGGCGCCTGCACGGTCCATGTCGATGGCGAGGCCGTGCGCTCCTGCGTCACGCCGGTGTCCACCGTGGCTGGCAAGAAGGTCACCACCATCGAGGGCCTGTCGCCCGATGGCACGCACAAGCTGCAGAAGGCCTGGGTCGCCGAGCAGGTGCCCCAGTGCGGCTACTGCCAGTCGGGCCAGATCATGCAGGCCGCCACCTTGCTGGCCAAGAAAAAGAATCCCTCGCGCGACGAGATCGTGCGTCACATGGACGGCAACATCTGCCGCTGCGGCACCTACCAGCGCATCGTCAAGGCGATCCAGCGCGCCGCCAAGGAGGCCTGACATGAGCGCCCTCCTGAACACCACGCGTCGCGGTTTCCTGGCTGCCACCGGCGGCCTGACCTTCTCCGCCGTCCTGGGCGGCGGCCTGCTGTCGGCGGCCAACCCGGCCGCTGCCGCCGACCACGAGCTGCGCGCCAACGTCTGGGTCAAGATCGGCACGGACGACACCGTCACCATCACCGTCCCCACCGGCGAGATGGGCCAGGGCACGCTGACCGCGCTGCCCCTGATCCTGGCCGAGGAACTCGACGCCGACTGGGCCAAGGTCCGCACCGAGTACGCGCCCCCCAACCCGCGCGTCTACGGCAACCCCCACCCCCTGCTCAATGGCGGCCAGGCCTCGCTGGCCTCCATCGCCGTGCCGGGCTACTGGATGCCCCTGCGCACCGCTGGTGCCCAGGCCCGCCGCGTGCTGATGGACGCTGCCGCCGCCAGGTGGGGCGTGCCCGTCGCCGAGCTCACCACCGAGTCCGGCAAGGTGGTCCATGCCAAGTCGGGCCAGCGCCTGTCGTATGGCGAGATCGCCAAGTTCGCCACCGTGCCCGCCGAGTTGCCGAAGATCACCCCGGCGGACCTGAAGAAGCCGGCCGACTTCAAGCTGGTCGGCCGCGCCGACGTCGGCCGCACGGACGTGGCCGCCAAGACCACGGGCAAGGCCGTCTACGGCATCGACGCCGCCGTGCCCGACATGGTCCACGCCACGCTGCTGGTCGCGCCCATGGAAGGCGCGCGCGCCGAGAACGTGCCCGCGGCCGACGCGCTGGGCGTCAAGGGCGTGCAGCAGGTGCTGAACCTGCCCTTCGGCGTGGCGGTGCTGGCCGACACGGTGGAGGCCTGCCGCGCCGCCCGCGTGGCGCTGAAATCCCGCGTGACCTGGAACACCGCCAACGCACCCGCCGCGGCCTTCGACTCCGACAAGGCCAAGGAGGACTACGCCCGCCACGCCCAGAACCCGCCGGCCAACGCGCAGCCGCGCGAGGCCTACAAGAAGGGCGACGTGAACGCCGGCTTCGCCGGCGCCGCCAAGGTGCTGGAGGCCGCCTACTGGTCCGAGCACACCTACCACGCGCAGCTCGAGCCGATGAACTGCATCGCCCGCGTGGCCGCCGACGGCCAGTCCGCCGAGATCTGGATCGGCACCCAGGCCCCGGTGCTGGCGGCGGCGGTGGCGGCGGGCGTGCTCAAGACCACGCCCGACAAGATCAAGGTCAACCAGGTCCTGCTGGGGGGCGGCTTCGGCCGCCGCATCGCCGCCGACACGGTGGCCCAGGCGGTGGGCATTGCCGCCGCCAGCAAGAAGACCGTCAAGCTGCTGCTCACGCGCGAGGACGACCTGGCCGCGGCCCGCCCGCGTCCCATGGTGCACCAGGTGCTGCGCGCCGCGCTGGACGACAAGGGCAACCTGGTCGGCTGGCGCCACCGCATCGTCGCCGAGAACGTGGACGCCGTCGCTGCGCCCCCGCGCTTCGCGGCCACCGGCGGCAAGGACTACATCGGCTGGAACGGCTCGGACCTGCCGCACTACAACATCCCCAACTGGCTGGCCGAGGGCGTGCGCGAGCAGCGCGGCATGCGCGTGCATGCCTTCCGCGGCATCGGTGCGGGCCACAACAAGTTCGCCATCGAGTCCTTCATCGACGAGGTGGCCCATGCCCGCAAGATGGACCCCCTGGCCATGCGCCTGGAGCTGACTCGGGACGACCCGCGCGCCAACGCGGTGATCCGCGCCGTGGCCGAGATGTCCGACTGGAAGCGCAAGCGCCGCGGCCGCGCCCTGGGGGTGGCCTTCGGCGACTACCACGGCACCGTCACCGCGGGCGTCGCCGAGATCTCCGTGGACCGCAAGACCGGCAAGCTCAAGGTGCACAACTACTGGGTCGCGGTCGATCCCGGCCTGGCGGTGCAGCCCGAGAACGTGCTGGCGCAGCTCGAGGGGGCGGCCGTCTGGGGCCTGTCCGTGGCGCTGCTGGAGAAGGCCACCGTCAAGGGCGGCGCCATCCAGGAGACCAACTACCACGACTACCCGGTGCTTCGCATGAGCGAGATGCCGGAGATCCACACCCGCCTGGTCAAGTCCGACGCCCCGCCCACGGGCATGGGCGAGGCCGGCGTGGTCGCCGTGGCCCCGGCCATCGCCAACGCGCTGTTCGCCCTGACGGGCAAGCGCGTGCGCGAGCTGCCGATGCGGCCGGAGGTGGTGAAGAAGGTGCTGGCCTGACGCGCGCGGGCCTGCGCCCGCTGCGATGCCCCACTTCGATGGCCTGAGTTTTCAGGCCATTTTCTTTTCAGCGAAGTATCGGGGGCGTGTCAGTGACCCACTGGGCGTGTCGCCCGGAATGAGTCCAGTGGTAGTAAGGCAGATGCCCGGAGTGGCGCCACCGCCCGATGGAGAATCGGCGTGGAGGCAATGCCCGGGAGGTGAGTGATGCGTGACGAGATTTACTGGGTGAGTCTGGTTCATGAGTTGCGAGCATCACCCCGCGAGACGGGATGGCTGGAGTTCAAGGAGAACAAGGCTGATCCGCAGGAGATGGGTGAATACATCTCGGCGCTGGCCAACACGGCAGCCCTGGAAGGGAAGGTGCATGGCTACCTGCTGTGGGGCATTGATGACGCCACCCACGAGGCGATCGGAACGAGCTTTGACCCCACCGTCACCCGCGTCGGAAATGAAGAGCTGGAGAGTTGGCTGCTTCGCCAACTCGCCCCCAAGGTCGGCTTTCACTTCATGCGTATCAGTATCGAGGGGCGTTGGCTTGTCCTGCTGGAGGTCGACTGCGCCTATCGCCATCCGGTTCAATTCTGCGGCTCGGAGTTCATCCGGATCGGCTCCTACAAAAAGCGGCTGAAGGACTTCCAGGAAAAGGAGCGCGAGTTATGGCGCGTGCTGGATGCAACGCCGTTCGAGCGACTGCCGGCCACGGAGAAGCTGCCGTCCGATGAGGTGTTCAAGTTACTCGACTATCCGAGCTACTTTGATTTGACGGGTAGGCCCCTGCCCGATGGACGCGCCGCAATTCTGGAAGCGCTGGCCGCAGACCGATTGATCGAACCGGCGGGAGGGGGCTACTGGAATGTCCTCAATCTGGGAGCGATTCTGCTGGCCAAGCGCTTGTCAGATTTTGGTCGCTTGCAGCGCAAGGCGGTGCGCGTCGTGGTCTACAAAGGCAAGGGCCGTGTAGAGACGCTGCGCGAGCAAGCCGGTAGCCGGGGTTATGCGGCGGGCTTCGAAGGCCTGATCGACTTTGTCCACGGCCTGCTGCCGATCAACGAAGTCATCGGCCAAGCCTTGCGCAAGGAAGTTCCTGTCTACCCAGAGTTGGCGATTCGGGAATTGGTGGCCAACGCCTTGATCCATCAGGATCTCTCCATCACCGGCGCCGGTCCCATGATCGAGATCTTCGACGACCGGATGGAAGTCACCAATCCGGGGCGGCCGTTGGTCGACACCACGCGCATGCTGGACAACCCTCCTCGCTCCCGCAACGAGGCACTGGCCTCGATGATGCGCCGCATGGGAATCTGCGAGGAGCGTGGCAGTGGCGTGGACAAGGTCGTATCCGAGACGGAGTTTTACCAGCTGCCGGCGCCAGCCTTCGAAGCGGTGGGGAACTCCACACGCAGCATCCTGTTCGCGCCGCGTTCCTTGACCAAGATGGATCCGAACGACCGTGTGCGGGCGGTTTACTTGCACGCATGTCTGCGCTATGTGCAGCGTGAGTCCATGACCAACACGTCGTTGCGGGAACGTTTTGGAATTGATCCAAAGAACAGTGCGACGGCGTCTCGGCTGATCAAGGAGGCGCTAGTGGCCGGAGTCGTCCGGCTGCACGATCCCTCGGCGGCACCTAAGCTCAGGCGCTACGTGCCATCGTGGGCCTGAATTACTTGCGCAGCACTTGATCTGGCACGCAGCTTGGATACGGAAATTGGAAGAATCCATTTAAAAACAATGGCTTGCGGATCCCCTTGTACTTGACGGGTACTTGATGGCCGGGTCTGGCTACCGGTATTCGCCTCAGGTGTGCACCTTCAGCCGGATGGCCTGCACCGGGTAGCCCTTGCTGCGCAACCCGGCTGCCAGGGCCGGCAGCAACTGCCGCAGCTTGGCGGCGGCGGCGTTGCCGCGCACCAGCAGGCACCAGCTGCTGCCCTCGATCGGCCCGGCCTGGATGGCCCCCCGCATGGCCGGCGGGATCAGCGATTCCACGGCCTTGAGCCTCTCCCCCGACTCCCGCGCCAGCGCCGCCAGCCCGGCCAGGGTCGGCGATTCCTCGGCGGCCTGCTGCAGGGTCAGGACCTGGCGCAGGCGGGTGCGGTCGGTGGTCATGGGCGGAGGTGGAAAGCGGGGGTCCTGGGGGCATTCCCGTGGCGGTCGCCGCAGGGCTTTCCATTATCACGGAAGGGGTGTACCCGTCCCCGATCCGTCAGGGGCGCATGGGTAGAATCGATGGTTTGACTGCCGTGCCGCCACGCCCGCGTGACAGCCTGCAGAGATTTCCCTTCCAGCACAACCCGTAAAGGATTGAGCTGCCCCGCGGACGCCGGAATGCCGGTGCCGCCTGCAGCTTCGTGTTCATGGCCAAGAACTTCCTGACCCAGATTTTCGGTTCGCGCAACGACCGGCTGCTCAAGCAGTACCGCAAGACCGTCGATCGCATCAACGCGATGGAGCCGGCCCTCGAGAAGCTGGACGACGACGCCCTGCGTGCCAAGACCCAGGAATTCCGCGACCGCCTGGCAAAGGGCGCCACGCTGGACGACCTGCTGCCCGAAGCCTTCGCCGTCGTGCGCGAGGGCTCCAAGCGCGTCATGAAGATGCGCCACTTCGACGTGCAGCTGCTCGGCGCCATGGCGCTGCACAACGGCAAGATCTCCGAAATGCGCACCGGCGAGGGCAAGACCCTCACCGCCACGCTGGCCGTCTACCTCAATGCGCTGCCCGGAAAGGGCGTGCACGTGGTCACCGTCAACGACTACCTGGCCAACCGCGATGCCACCTGGATGGGCCGGCTGTACAACTTCCTGGGCCTGTCGGTGGGCGTGAACCTGCCGCAGATGCCGCGCGAGCAGAAGCAGGAAGCCTACCGCGCCGACATCACCTACGGCACCAACAACGAGTACGGCTTCGACTACCTGCGTGACAACATGGTGTACGAGCCCGGCGACCGGGTGCAGCGGGGCCTGAACTACGCCATCGTCGACGAGGTGGACTCCATCCTGATCGACGAGGCGCGCACGCCGCTGATCATCTCCGGCCAGGCCGAGGACCAGACCGAGCAGTACATCGCGATGAACCGCATCGCCCCGCGCCTGGTGCGCCAGGAGGGCGAAGCCGACCCGCGCACCGGCGAGGGCGTCACCAAGCCGGGCGACTTCACGGTGGACGAGAAGAGCCGCCAGGTCTACCTGACCGAGCAGGGCCACGACACCGCCGAGCGCATCCTGTCCGAGCTGGGCCTGCTGCCCGAGGGCGCGTCGCTGTACGACCCGGCCAACATCTCGCTGATGCACCACCTGTACGCGGCGCTGCGGGCCCACTACCTGTACTTCCGCGACCAGCACTACGTGGTCCAGGTGGGCGAGAACGGCCAGAAGGAAGTGGTCATCGTCGACGAATTCACCGGCCGCCTCATGGCAGGCCGCCGCTGGAGCGACGGCCTGCACCAGGCCGTGGAAGCCAAGGAAGGCGTGGGCATCCAGCCCGAGAACCAGACCCTGGCCTCCATCACCTTCCAGAACTACTTCCGCCTGTACGGCAAGCTGTCCGGCATGACCGGCACGGCCGACACCGAGGCCTACGAGTTCCAGGAGATCTACGGCCTCGAGACGGTCGTGATTCCCCCGAACCGCATCAGCAAGCGCGACGACCAGCTCGATCGCGTCTACAAGACCACCAAGGAAAAGTACGACGCGGCCATCGCCGACATCCGCGAGTGCCACGAGCGCGGCCAGCCCGTGCTGGTGGGCACCAGCTCCATCGAGAACTCGGAGATCATCTCCCAGCTGCTGGACAAGGCCAAGCTGCCGCACCAGGTCCTGAACGCCAAGCAGCACGCCCGCGAGGCCGACATCGTCGCCCAGGCCGGCCGGCCGAAGATGATCACCATCGCCACCAACATGGCGGGCCGCGGCACCGACATCGTGCTGGGTGGCAGCATCGAGAAGGCCGTCGCCGCGATCGAGGCCGACGAATCCCTGGACGAGGCCGCCAAGGCCGCCCGCATCGAGCAGCTGCGCGCCGAGTGGAAGAAGGACCACGAGCTGGTCACCTCCCTGGGCGGCCTGCGCATCATCGCCACCGAGCGCCACGAGTCGCGCCGCATCGACAACCAGCTGCGTGGCCGCTCCGGCCGCCAGGGCGACCCGGGCTCCTCGCGCTTCTACCTGAGCCTGGACGACCCGCTCATGCGCATCTTCGCGGGCGACCGCGTGCGGGCCATCATGGACCGCCTGAAGATGCCCGAGGGCGAGGCCATCGAGGCCGGCATCGTCACCCGCAGCATCGAGAGCGCGCAGCGCAAGGTCGAGGCGCGCAACTTCGACATCCGCAAGCAACTGCTGGAGTACGACGACGTCTCCAACGACCAGCGCAAGGTGATCTACCAGCAGCGCAACGACATCCTCGACGCGCAGGACCTGGAGTCCCAGATCGCTTCCTTGCGCGAAGGCTGCTTCACCGACCTGGTGCGCCAGTACGTGCCCGCCGAATCCGTCGAGGAACAGTGGGACCTGCCGGGCCTGGAGAAGACCCTGGCCGACGACTGGGGCCTGCAGGTGGACCTGCAGCAGCTGGTCAAGGACTCGTCCTCCATCACCGACGAGGACATCCTCGAGAAGGTCGTCGCCGCCGCCCATGCCGCCTTCAACGCCAAGCTGCAGCAGGTGGGCGCGGCCAACTTCACGCAGTTCGAGCGCGTGGTGCTGCTGCAAAGCATCGACACCCACTGGCGCGAGCACCTCGCCGCGCTGGACTACCTGCGCCAGGGCATCCACCTGCGCGGCTACGCGCAGAAGCAGCCCAAGCAGGAATACAAGCGCGAGGCCTTCGAGCTGTTCGGGCAGCTGCTCGACTCGGTGAAGAACGAGGTCACGCGCACGCTCATGACGGTGCGCGTGCAAAGCGGCGAGCAGCTGGACGAGGCCGCCGAGGCGATGGAGGAACGCGCCGAGCACATCGCCAACGTCACTTACACCGCCCCCTCCGAGACCGGCGAACCCGAGAGCCGCGTGGACGAGAGCACCGCCGTCGCCGCCGTGCCCCGCGTGGGCCGCAACGACCCCTGTCCCTGCGGCAGCGGCAAGAAGTACAAGCACTGCCACGGCCAGCTGGCCTGACCGGCCACGCTTGCGGAGAACGGCCCCTCGTGGGCCGTTTTTTTTCGCCAACCGTCGCGCTGAATCCAGCGCGACAGGATGCCTTTCAGTCGTTTCCCTGACTATTTTGTAACTTCCCCTGTCAGACATGACAGGGGTTACAACGTCGTCTTGTCTGACAGACTCTTCAATGTGCATCGGATTGTCACCAAGGATCCACCATGCACGGCGAAGTCGACACCCAGGCGGCGTCCGTTGCTCCTGACGCAACGGACGCTCTTACCGAAACCGGCCGGGAGGGCGCTGCGGCGCCTCCCCCGCGTAGGGCGCGTGCGGCGCTGTCGGGCCGATTGCGCGAGCGCATCGCGCGTGATTTCCAGGGACGCCTGCGCGACGAGTGGGGCAGCCGGTTCGTCACCCACGGCCTGTCGCCCGGGCCGCAGGCGGTGCGCCTGGACGGCAACGACTACCTGTCCCTCTCGGGCAACGAGCGCATCGTGCGCGCGCAGATCGAGTCCCTGCGCCGCAACCGGGACATCGTCGTTCAGTCCGGCGTGTTCCACCTCGAGGACTCGCCCACGCACCGGCTGGAGCAGGCATTGGCGGCCCATGTCGATGCCGAGGGCGCGCTCCTGTGCCAGTCCGGGTACACCGCCAACGTCGGCCTGCTGCAGGTGATCGCCGATCCGCAGACGCCGGTCTACATCGACAACCTGGCCCACATGTCGCTGTGGGAAGGCGCGCGGGCGGCCGGGGCCACGGCGCGTCCGTTCCGCCACAACGACCCCGGCTTCCTCGAGCGCACGGTGCGGCGCCACGGCCCCGGCATCGTCGTGGTCGACACCGTGTACAGCATCACCGGCGCGGTGTGCCCGCTGCGCGAGATCGTCGAGGTGGCCGAGGCCCACGGCTGCATGGTCGTCGCCGACGAGTCGCACTCCCTGGGCACGCATGGTCCCCAGGGCCGGGGGCTGTGCGCGCAGCTGGGCCTGTCGCACCGCATCCACTTCATCACCGCCAGCCTGGCCAAGGCCTTCGCCGGGCGCGGCGGCTTCCTCACCCTGCCCGACGAGTTGCGCTACTACCTCATGTGCCACAGCTTTCCCAGCATCTTCAGCTCGGCGCTGCTGCCGCACGAGATCGAGGGCCTGCGCGCCACGCTGGACGTGGTACGCCAGGCCGATGGCGCCCGCGCGCGGCTGCGTGCCGTGACCGCCCGGGTGCGGGCCAGCCTGGCGGCGCTGGGTTACCCGGTCGCCAACGGCACGGAGCAGATCATCGGCCTGGAAGTCGGCCGCGAGGTGGACACCCTGGCCCTTCGCGATGCGATGGAGGCGCGGGGCGTGTTCGGCGCGGTGTTCGTGGCCCCGGCCACCCCTCGCGAGCGCTCGGTGCTGCGCCTGACCCTGCAGGCCGACCTCACCGATGCCGAGATCGCGCACCTCGAGCGCGTGGCCGCCGACCTGGCGCCGGTGATGCGGCCCTGGGACTGGGCCAGTGCCCGGCGCCACGCCCGTGGCGCGGCATGACACCAGGCCGGTGGCGCCGCCTGCCCCCCCTCACTCCACCACGCAGCGGGGGGCCTGCCGCGCCAGCCAGTCCTGGTAGCCGGCCACCGGGGCGGGCAGGCAGGCGGCCGGCACGTCGAACCAGGCCCCCAGCAGGTTGCCGCGCTCCCCCAGGGCCACCGCCGGCATGGGCTCGCAGGGGCCATGCAGGCCCAGGGCCTGCCGCAGCTCCAGCGAAGCCAGCCGGCGTCCGCTGCGGATGTCCTCCAGGCGGGCGCCGCCCATGCCCTCCAGCTGCGCGAGTTCGGCCATGGTGGCCAGTCCCTCGCGCGTTTCGAGCTGCAGCCATCCCACCCGGCCGGCGCCGTCCAGCGCCAGCACGCCAAAGGGCTCGCCCATGACCACGTGCTCCACCCACTGGCGTGACAGCATGGCCCCCAGGGCCTGCGGGACGCCGGGCTCGCGCAGCAGGGCCTGCTGCTCGGGCCGCAGGGTGGCGCGCCAGATCGCGTCGTGGCGCGCATGGGGCAGGCCGGCCAGTCGCTCCAGGGCGTCGGCCACCTGCAGGGACACGTCCGGCGTCTGCTTGGGGATGAACTGGTCGATCAGCCCGCGGTTGAAGGCGCCCACGGCCACGCGCTCGTCGGCCTGGCCCGTGAGCATCACGCGCGCGCCGGGCCAGTCCACCAGCTCGCTGAGCACCTGCAGGCCGTCCATGCCGGGCATGGAGAAGTCCACCACGCACACGTGGGTGAGGGCCCAGCGCTGCGTCGAGCGCGCCCAGTAGGCCAGCACCTGCGGGATCAGGGGCTTGCCCTGGCGCCACAGGTCCACCAGCAGCTGCTGGTTCCAGCGGTCCTGCTCCCACTGGCGCGGCTCGCGCAGCATGTGCTGGATGCACAGGGCCGGCCGCACGAACAGGCGCACGTGCCAGTGGCGCGGCATGACCATCGCCAGCATCTCCAGGTAGTCGGGGTCATCGTCGAGGAACACGATGCTGCCCGGGCGGCGGAACAGTTGGAGCGTCATGACGGGGTCCGCGTGACGGCGGGAAGGTCGATGGTGAACCGCGCGCCAGCGCCCGGAACGGATTCGACGTGGAGGTGGCCGTTGGCTTCGCGCACCACCCGCTGGCAGAACGCCAGGCCCAGGCCGTGGCCCGTGCCCGACTGGGTGGAGACGAAGGGCTGGAACAGGCGGGGGAGCAGCTGCGGGTCGATCCCGGGCCCGCGGTCGCTCACGGTGATGTGCCCGCGCGAGCCGGTCTGGCGCACCTCGATGCGCAGGTCGCCCGGCCGGGGCGGGCCAGGCATCGCGGCCAGGGCGCGCAGGGCGTTCTTCATCAGGTTGTTGACCACCTGCACGAACAGGGGCTCCAGGCTGTGGAAGTGGAAGTCGCGGATCACGTGCGCCTGCACGCACTCGCGTTCGCGCGGGTGGCGAAACGGGTAGGCGGCCACGGCGCCCAGCACGGCCTGCGCCGCGCTCACGCGCTCGCAGGCACGCGGCAGGTTCATCAGCCGGGCGTTGGTGATCTGCAGGTCGATCTGCCGGTTCATCCCGTGCACCATGTGGTGCAGCCGCCCGGCCAGCTGGGCAAGGCTGTCTGCCTGGGGCTGCAAGGTTTCGCGCGCGTGCTGGGCCTCGTTGCGCAAGGCATCGCCGATCAAGGACACCGTCGCCAGCGGCGTGCGCAGCTCGTGCGCGATGATCCCCACGGTGGCCAGCGTCTGGCGCAGCTGCAGCCGGCGCAGGTTGAACGACGACAGGCCCAGGATCAGCCCCATGCCCCAGGCGAAGCCCAGCACCACGGCATGGGTGGCCGACTCCTGCAGCGGCAGCGCCGGCGTCGGCGCGCCGAACACGCTGTACAGGCCCCAGGCGGCTGGCAGGCCCAGCAGCAGGCCTGCGCTGGCGATGCGCCAGTCGGTCAGGTGGTAGTAGATCAGGAACATCGCCGCCATGGACGCGAACCAGGCCGTGTTGCGGCCGTTGCACAGGTACATCCAGGTGAAGTAGACCGGCAAGGTCACCCAGAAGATGCTGGTGAACAGCCAGGTCGCGCCGCGCGTGGGCGGCTGCACCCGCAGGCTGGGCGCCATCAGCAGCACCAGGCCCAACAGGCTCATGAGCAGGCGCTGCCACAGCACCTCGTAGGGCTGGGGCAACCAGCGCGACCACACCAGGTGGAACAGCGGGTGCCCCAGGCAGGTGGACAGGCCCAGCGCGCGGATGCGCCACTCGGACGGGTGCATCACCGTCTCGAACAGCGGCTGCATCACCGATTCCTCGGTGAAGGCGCGCAGCCGGGTGTGCCAGGGGAGGGGAGGGGCGCAGGACATCGTGGGTGGAGAGGGAGGGGCGAACGGGGGGAGGGACTGCCATCGAAGCGGCCGCCTGTCGCATCTGTCCTGCACCAGAAAGTAATGCTATTGTGTCGATTGACCAGGGAGAAGTGAAAGCCAACGATGGATGGACCTGTTAACTTTGACAGCGTCAACCTCGACAACATCCTCAGCGACTGGCTGGCGTCGCTGCGCGAGTGGTCGGTGGAGGCGGTGGCCGTGCTGGGGCCCGATCCGTTTGGCGGCTTTGCCGACCGGCAGGTGCTGTGCGTACATCCGCCGCCCGCCGCCGACACCGTCTCGGCGCTGGCGGCGAGCCGCGAGTTCGGCGCGCCCTGGCGCGCGTCCGACGCGCCGCTGGTGGCTTGGCAGCACATCGCCCGGGCCGGCCCGGCGGGCCCGGGCGCTGACGCGCGCTGGCGTGCGCTGGCCCTGGCCCATGGCCTGCAGACCCTGGTGCGGGTGGAGTTCCCGCTGCCCGCCGAGCGCGCCTTCGAGTGCTTCATGTTCAGCCCGCGCGAGCTGGCCGGCCGCGCCGAGGCGGCGTCGCTGGTGTGGTCCACGCTGAACGTCTGGCCGCTGTTGCGCCGCGGCATCGCCCAGGCCCGTTCGGCCCTGAGCCGGCGTGAGCGACAATGCCTGATGCTGGCCTTCAACGGGCTCACCGCCCGCGAAAGTGCCGAAGAAATGGCGTGCACCGAGCGAACGGTGAACTACCATCTCGCCAACGCGATGGCCAAGCTGAAAGTGGAGAACAAGCTGGCCGCCATCCAGCGCGCCTGCTGGATCGGCGCGATCTGAGGGGAGCCATCACCGCAGCGCCATCGCCGCAGTTGTCAGGAGAAACATGTTCCTTGCCATCGACGTGGGCAACACCCGCCTGAAGTGGGCCCTGTACGAGCAAGCCCTTGCGGGCGCCCAGCCCCTGGCCAGCGGCGCCGAGTTCCTCGAGAACATCGACAAGCTCGCCGACGTCGCCTGGCGCGACCTGCCCGCGCCCACCCGCATGCTGGGGTGCACCGTGGCGGCCGACGCGCTCAAGCTGAGGGTGCAGGAGCAGATGGAGGAGCGCTGGGACGTCTCCCCGCAGTGGGTCCATGCCAGCCCCGCCGAAGCGGGCCTGGTCAACGGCTACGACCATCCCACCCGCCTGGGCGCGGACCGCTGGGTCGCCATGATCGGCGCCTGGCACCGCATGCTCGCCCAAGGCCCGGCGCGGCCGCTCATCGTCGTGATGGTGGGCACCGCCGTCACCGTGGAGGCCATCAGCCCCGAAGGCCGCTTCCTGGGCGGCTTCATCCTCCCGGGCCACGGCATCATGCTGCGCGCGCTGGAGTCCGGCACGGCGGGCCTGCACGTGCCCACCGGCGAGGTCTGCGAATTCCCCACCAACACCAGCGACGCGCTGACCAGCGGCGGCACCTACGCCATCGCCGGCGCGGTCGAGCGCATGGTGCAGCACCTGCGCCGCCGCTGCGGCGCCGAGCCCGCCTGCTACATGACGGGCGGCGCCGGCTGGAAGATGGCGCCTTTCATGTCCGTGCCCTTCGAGCTGGTCGACAGCCTGATCTTCGACGGCCTGCTGGAGATCGCGCAGCGCCGGCCCCATCACCGCACCGGCGTCATCGGACCCGACTGACCCGCCCGCCAGCGCCCGCGCCGCAGGCTGCGTGCGCAGCCGTCAGCGGTTGAGGCCGTCCACCGCCTGGAACAGCGCCTCGTTGGCCTGCTCCAGCACCTGGGTGCGCCACAGCGCGGTGTTCACGTAGAAGGCATCGAGCATGCGCTGGCGGATGGCGCTGGCCTCGGGCGCGCCCATGTGCGGGTGCTGGGCCAGCCAATGGTCCCCGCGCAGCGCGGCCAGCATCTCGGCCAGCGGGGCGGTGCCGTACTCCAGGGTGATGCCGGTGTACTCGGCGTGGGCGCACTCCTGGTACACGGCCTCCCACAGCTCCCCATGCAGCGCCGCCGAGGAGGACGAACCGTCCTGCGTCACGGTCAGCGGGGCCCAGGGCGTCTGCCACCAGGCGCGGGCCCGGTGCAGGGTCTGCGGGTCGGCCCGGCCTGCCAGGATGCGCTCGCCCACGCCCGTCGGGCCCAGGCCGGTGTGCACGTCGATCCAGGCCAGGCGCCGGGCGGCGTGCGCATGCTGGCGCAGCACCCGGCGCCAGTTGCGGTGGCTCCAGGTGGGCGCGGTGCCGCCGTAGAACAGCCCGTCGGGAAACTCGTACTGCCCCTGCGTCGCCGCCGACTGGAACGCCGCCAGGCCATGGGAGGCGATCCAGTCCTTGAGCGCCTGCTCGTTGGCCCGCGTCGGCGGCCACTCGGCCGGCAGCAGCAGCGGATGCAACTGCCGGTAGCCGTCATTGACCGGCAGCGCGCGGCTGAAATCCACGAAGTTGCGGTTCAGGTCCACCCCTTCATGCGTCACGCGGCGCAGGTGGGCGAAGCCCCAGGGGTTGAGCGCATGCACGTACACCACCGCCACCTCGCGGGCGTGGGCGTAGCCGCGCCAGCCGGCATCGCGCAGGCAGGCCACCTGCACGGCACTGCCGGCAAAGCCCTCCACCCCGTGGCAGGCGCTGGTGATCACCAGCACGGCCTTGGCGTCGGCCGGCCCGTCGCGGGCCACGTCCATGGCCAGGTCCTCGCCGCCCGGGCCGCGGAAGGGATGCAGGTGCTGCTCGACCGACAGGCCGGCCGCCTGCGCGGCGTCCAGGAACTGGGCCCGGGCCTGCGCGTAGTTGGCGGAAAAGGCGTCGGTGTTGAACCCGATCATGGACGCGGGCGGGCGAACCAGCCCTCGGCCAGCTTCACCCAGAAGGTGGCGCCCAGCGGGATCAGGTCGTCGTTGAAGTCGTAGCTGGCGTTGTGCAGCATGCAGGGCCCGGCGCCGTGGCCGGCCTCGCGGTGGCTGCCGTCGCCATTGGCGATGAAGGCATAGGCACCCGGCTTGGCTTGCAGCATGTACGCAAAGTCCTCGGCGCCCATGGTGGGCTCCTGCGCCAGCACGTTCTGCGGGCCGACGATGGAGGCCATCACCTCGCGCGCGAACTCGGCCTCGGCCACGGAATTGACCGTGGGCGGGTAGTTGCGCACGAACTCGAAATCGCAGGTGGCCTCGTGCGCCGCGCAGGTGTGCTCGGCCACCTGGCGCATGCGCCGCTCGATCATGTCCAGCGCCTCCATCGTGAAGGTGCGCACCGTACCCTGCAGCTCGCAGGTGTTGGGCACCACGTTGGTCACCTCGCCGGCGTGGATCATGCTGACGGAAATCACGCCCGCCTCCACCGGCTTCTTGTTGCGGCTGATGATGGTCTGGAAGCCCTGCACCATGTGGCAGGCGATGGTCACCGGGTCGATGGTGTTGTGCGGCATGGCCGCATGGCCGCCCTTGCCGCGGATGGTGACCTTGAACTCGTTGGACGAGGCCATCACCGGCCCGGGGCTGACGGCGAAGGTGCCGGCGGGGTAGCCGGGCCAGTTGTGGACGCCGAACACGGCCTCCATGGGGAATTGCTCGAACAGGCCGTCCTCGATCATCTCGCGCGCGCCGCCGCCGCCTTCCTCGGCCGGCTGGAAGATCAGGTAGACGGTGCCGTCGAAGTGGCGGTTCTTGGCCAGGTGCTGCGCCGCGGCCAGCAGCATGGCCACGTGGCCGTCGTGGCCGCAGGCGTGCATCTTGCCGGGGTGCTGGCTGGCGTGGGCGAAGGTGTTGGCCTCCTGCATGGGCAGGGCGTCCATGTCGGCGCGCAGGCCGATGGCGCGGGGGCTGTCGCCGCCCTTGATGATGCCCACCACGCCGGTGCGGCCCAGGCCGCGGTGCACCAGGATGCCCCATTCGGCAAGGCGCGCGGCCACCAGGTCGGCCGTGCGCTCCTCCTGGAAGCACAGCTCGGGATGGGCATGGATGTCGCGGCGAAGGGCGGTGATGCCGGCGGCCTGCGTGACGATGGAATCGAGGAGCTTCATGGGGCGCGGCGGTCGGAAAGAGGACGGCAGCCACAAGTCTAGCCGGGGCCGTGCGCGAATGCACGGCTGGCTCCGGTTTTGCGCCAGAATGCCCTGATGTCCGTCCCGTCTTCCGCTGCCCGGGCCGTGCTCGGCGCCTGCCCGCACGACTGCCCCGATACCTGCTCCTTCGTCACCACCGTCCAGGACGGTGTCGCGCTCAAGGTGCAGGGCAACCCCGCCCACCCCATGACCGACGGCGTGCTGTGCGCCAAGGTCTCGCGCTACACCGAGCGCACCTACCACCCCGAGCGCGTGCTCACCCCCCTGCGCCGCGTGGGCCCCAAGGGCAGCGGCCAGTTCGAGCCCGTGGGCTGGGACGAGGCGCTGGACGACATCGCCCGCCGCCTGTCGGCCATCGCCGCGCGCGACCCCCAGGCCATCCTCCCCTACAGCTACGCCGGCACCATGGGACTGGTGCAGGGCGAGTCCATCGCGGCGCGCTTCTTCCACCGCCTGGGCGCCTCGCTGCTCGATCGCACCATCTGCGCCTCGGCCGGCGCGGAGGGCCTCACGCAGACGCTGGGCGGCAAGCTGGGCATGAAGGTCGAGCACTTCGCGCAGGCCCGGCTGATCATCATCTGGGGCAGCAACTCCATCGGCAGCAACCTGCATTTCTGGCGCCTGGCGCAGCAGGCCAAGCGCGAGGGCGCGAAGCTGGTGTGCATCGACCCGCGCCGCAGCGAGACCGCCGAGAAATGCCACGAGCACCTGCAGATCCTGCCCGGCACCGACGCTGCGCTGGCGCTGGCGCTGATGCACGAGCTGGTGGTGAACGACTGGCTGGACCACGACTACATCGACCGGTACACCCTGGGCTGGGCGCCGTTGCGCGAGCGGGCCCTGCAATGGACGCCCGAGCGCGCCGCCCAGGTCTGCGGCATCCCCGCCGACCAGATCCGCGCCCTGGCGCGCGACTACGGCACCACAAAGCCCGCGGCCATCCGCCTGAACTACGGCATGCAGCGGGTGCGCGGCGGCGGCAACGCCGTGCGCGCCATCGCCTGCCTGCCCGCCCTGGTGGGCGCCTGGCGCGAGCCGGCCGGCGGCCTGCTGCTGTCCAACTCCAGCCGTTTCCCCGCCGACCGCGCCACGCTGCAGCGTCCCGACCTGCTGGCCGGCCGCACGCCCCGCACCCTCAACATGAGCACCATCGGCGACGACCTGCTGCGGGAGGCGTCGGCCGGTTTCGGCCCGCGCGTCGAGGCCCTGGTCGTCTACAACAGCAACCCGGTCGCGGTGGCGCCCGAGTCCGGCAAGGTGGTCGCGGGCTTCGCGCGCGAGGACCTGTTCACCGTGGTGCTGGAGCATTTCCGCACCGACACCGCCGACTACGCGGATTACGTCCTGCCGGCCACCACGCAGCTGGAGCACTGGGACATCCACGGCACCTACGGCCACACCGACGTCCTGCTCAATCGCCCCGCCATCGCCCCCCTGGGCCAGGCGCTGCCCAACACCGAGATCTTCCGCCGCCTGGCCCGCCGCATGGGGTTCGACGACGCGTGCTTCAGCGACGACGACGAAACCCTGTGCCGCCAGGCCTTCGCAGGCGCCATCGACTTCAGCCAGTTGCTGGCGCAGGGCTTCGCGCCGCTGCCGGTGCCGGATGCACCGTTTGCCAACGGCGGTTTTCCCACGCCTTCGGGGCGCTGCGAGTTCTTCAGCGAGCGCCTGGCCCGCCAGGGGCTGGACGGCCTGCCGGACCACCTGCCCAACCACGAGCTGCCGGGCAGCAGTGCCCGTTACCCGCTGGCCATGATCTCGCCGCCGGCGCGCAACTTCCTCAACTCCACCTTCGTCAACGTCAAGAGCCTGCGCGACATCGAGGCCGAGCCCGTGCTGGAGATCAGCGCGCAGGACGCCGCCGCGCGCGGCATCGCGGCGGGCAGCGTGGTGCGTGTCTTCAACGACCGCGGCGAGTACCGCTGCAAGGCCGTGGTGAGCGAGCGCGCCCGCCCCGGCGTGGTCAACGGCCTGGGCATCTGGTGGCGCAAGCTGGGGCTGGACGGCACCAACGTCAACGAGCTGACCAGCCAGAAGCTCACCGACCTGGGCCGCGCCCCGGTGTTCTACGACTGCCTGGTCGAGGTGCAGGCGGCCGGCCAGCCCGGCGCCTGAGGCACGGGGCCGGGACGCACGGGGCCGTGACCGCCGCGGGCAGGGCAGCCGCCATGATGCGAAAGGCCATCCTCCTCGCGTTCGGTGCGGCCACGCTGGGCCTGGCGGGTTGCGCCACGGACCTGGGCTACTACTGGCAGTCCGCCAGCGGCCATCTGCGGCTGATGGCCGCGGCGCGCCCGGTGGACGACTGGCTGGCGGAACCCGACACGCCCCAACGCTTGCGCGAGCGGCTGGCGCTGGCCCGCCGCATCCGCGCCTTCGCCAGCCAGGAACTGCTGCTGCCGGACAACGCCAGCTACCGCCGCTACGCCGACCTGCAGCGCAGCGCCGTGGTGTGGAACGTGGCCGCGGCCCCGGCGCTGTCGCTCACGCTCAAGACCTGGTGCTTCCCGGTCACGGGTTGCGTGGGCTACCGCGGCTACTTCGACGAGGAGGCCGCCCGGCAGCAGGCTGCCGCCTTGCAGGCGCAGGGCTACGAGGTGGCGGTGCAGCCCGTGCCGGCCTATTCCACCCTGGGCTGGCTGAACTGGGCCGGCGGTGACCCGCTGCTCAACACCTTCATCGGCTACGCCGAGGGCGACCTGGCCCGCCTCATCTTCCACGAGCTGGCGCACCAGGTGCTGTATGTGAAGGACGACACGCCTTTCAACGAATCCTTCGCCACCGCCGTCGAACGCCTGGGCGTGGAGCACTGGCTGGCGCGCGCGGCCAGTGAGGCCGCGCGCCAGGAGTGGGCCCAGGCGCAGCAGCGCCGGGCCCAGTTCCGGGCGCTGTCGCGGGAGACGCGCGCGCGTTTGCAGGCGATCTACGCGGGACAGGGCCCCGGTTCTGATACGCCCGAGGCCCGCCTGCAGCGCAAGGCGCAGGTGCTGGCCGATTTCCGCGCCGGCTACACCCGCCTGCGACAGGGCTGGGGCGGCGACCCGGCGCGCTGGCGCCTGACCGACCGCTGGGTGGCCGAGGCCAACAACGCCGCGTTCGGCGCGCAGGCGGCCTATGACGACCTGGTCCCCGGCTTCGAGGCCCTGTTCGCCCGCGAGGGGCGCGACTGGCGCCGGTTCTATGATGCGGTTACAGAGCTCAGCCGTTTGCCGCGGCCCGAGCGCCACCGCCGCCTGACCGACCTGGCCCATGCCCGACCTGAAAATTCGCCGTGAACACACCCTGGGCCTGGAGCCCGCCCGCCGCATCGCCCGTGACTGGGTGGACACGGCGACCCGCCAGTACGGCATGGACTGCGACTACCGTGAGGGCGACACCGGCGACCAGGCCTCCTTCGCCCGCCCTGGCGTGAGCGGCGCGTTGCAGGTCACTGCCACCGCGTTCGAGCTGGACGCGAAGCTGGGCTTCCTGCTGGGGGCCTACAAGGCCCGCATCGAGCAGGAGATCGGCCGCAACCTCGACGAGCTGCTGGCCCGGCACGGGCAGGGCGGCTGACCCGGCGCGGCGGGCCCGGCCGCCTCAGGACAGGGAGTCGATCAGGTCGATGTAGCGCTGCATCGCCTCGTCACGGGCCAGGCCCTTGAGGCCGTTCCACGCGTCCCACTTCGCGCGTCCCACCAGGTCCGACATGCCGGGCTTGTCGCCTTGCACGTCGCCGGCGGTGGCCTGCTTGTACAGGGCGTAGATCTTCAGCAGCGTGGCGTTGTCGGGCCGCTCGGTCAGGTCGCGAGAGCCGGCGACGGCGGCTTCGAATCGGGCTTGCAGGTCTGCCATGTCGGTGTGTCTTCCGTTTTCCAGTCGTGTGTCAGTCGTTCAATTCGGCGCGCGCGCGCTCCACGTTGAGGCGCTCGATCGCATCCACCGGCTCGAAGCCGGCAGCTTCCTCGTACAGCGCCTGCGCTTCCTGGCGGGCCTCCTCGCCCGAGAGCATCAGCAGCCCGTTGGCGGCCTCCATCATGGCCAGCGGCGAGCGGTTCAGGCGCAGGCCTTCGCGCAGCAGCCGCACGCCGGTCTCGCGGTTGGCGCCGTAGGTCATGCCGCCGATCAGGGCGCCGACCTTGTCGATCACCTCGGCGTGGAACAGGCCCAGCGCGATGTGCGCGTCGGCGTGCCGCGGCTGCAGCGCGATCGTGCGCTCGAGCGCGCCGCGCACCTTGCCGCCCAGCCCCTGGGCCAGCGCCTTGGCCACGCTGATGCCCTGGCTGTAGCGGCCCAGCGCAATCGCCAGCCAGTACCAGGCATTGGGGTTGTCCGGCTGGTCCTGCGTCTGGCGCTCGGCCTGGGCCGCCACCTCCAGCAGCAGGTCCAGGCGCGTCTTTTCCCGTGGCTCCAGGTAGGTGGCCTGCATCGTCATCGCCTTGTTGGCGACGGTCATGCCATCACCGCCGGCCAGCAGGCCGGCCTCGGCCGCCTGCTCGAACGCGCCTTCGTGGCACAGCGCCCAGGCCCGCAGCACGGCGGGCTGGCGGGGCGGGGGCTCGGCGTCACCGGCGTGCAGGCGCTCCCACTGGCGCGCCACATCCTCGGCGGCAAAGCGGTAGTCCCCCGCATAGGGGAAGGCGGTCCATCCGGCCATCTGGGTGTCTTTCCTCGGGTCGCAGGTCAGGCGCCGGCGTCGGGCAGGGCGCCATACGCGCCCGCCAGCGTCCGCAGGTGGCGGCGCTGTCCGGCTTCCAGATAGGGTACCAGCAGATGAAGTACATGGTGTGCACCCCGCAGCAGCGCCTGCTGGGCACCCTCGGCCTCCAAGGCCTTGCGCGGGTCGCGCACGTACTCGTAGCTCAGCCACCAGGTCAGCACCACCACCATGCTCTCGGCCGTGGGCTGGGCCTCGTCCGGCGCCATCGACAGGCTGCCGGCGCGGGCCATGCCGTCCAGCAGGGCGCGTACGGCGCGGGTCTTGTCCAGCACCAGCTGGCGGACCTCGTGCTCCAGCTTGCGGTTGCGCGAGAGCAGGTCGTTGATGTCGCGGTACAGGAAGCGGCTGGCCCACAGTCGCTCGAACAGCGTGTGCAGGAAGAACCAGGCGTCCTCCACGTCGCCCACGTCGCCTGCGGCGTGCAGCAGCTCGCGCAGGCTGGCGGCATAGCGGTCGAACAGGGCGTTGACCAGTTCCTCCTTGGCGCGGAAGTGGTAGTGCAGGTTGCCGGGGCTGATGCCCAGGGCCTGGGCCACCACCGGCGTGGAGACATTGGGCTCACCGAAGCGGTTGAACAGCTCCAGCGCCGCATCGAGGATGCGTTCCTTGGTGCGGCGGGGTGCTTTGGCGGCCATTCATCCCAGTGTAGGCCCCGCGCCGCGGGCGGGGAAGGTCAGGTTGTCTTGCGCGCAACAGTCTTCTTGGCGGCCGCCTTGCGGGCGGCGGCCTTCTTCGCCGGCGCCCGGCGGGCGGACGCCTTGGCCGTGCCCAGGGCGCGTTCGAGTTCCTCGATGCGGTCGGCCAGGGCCTGCAGGTCCTTCTCGGACGGCACGCCCAGGCGCTTGAGGGCCTGGGCCACGCGCTCCTCGAAGATGCCTTCGAGCTTGCCCCACTGGCCGGTGGCGCGCTGCTGGAACTCGCCGGCCATGCTGGCCATGCGCTCCGCCGCTTCCGACAGCTTTTCCTCGGTGGCGACCTGGGTCTTGCGCTGGAAGGCCTGGCCTTCGCGCACCAGCGCCTCGAACACCTTGCTGCCTTCCTCCTGCGCCTTGGCGAAGGCGCCCAGGCCGGCCTGCCAGATCTGGCTGGCGGAGTCCTTGAAGGCGCTGTCGGCGCTGTGGTCCTCGCTGGGGTCCTGTTTGCGGGTGGTCATGGCGGGTTCTTCCGTGCGTGTGAAAGCGTCAATCTAGCCAAGGCGCGGGGACGGGTGTAGGCACGGGTGCCTAGGCCGGTGGCCCCTTTAGAATGGCGGGCTGGCCTGGCGCACCGCGCCGGGCGTTTTCCTTCCCGGTTCCTTCCCTTGATCTCCATCGCATTGGTCGGCCTGCCCGGCTCCGGCAAAACCACGATCGGCAAGCTGCTCGCGCGCCGGCTGGGGGTGCCGTTCGTCGATTCGGACCATGTCATCGAGGAACGCCTGGGCTGCCCGATCCGCGTGTTCTGGGAACAGCAGGGCGAGGACGCCTTCCGCGACCTGGAGCAGGCCGCCATCGCCGACCTCACCAGCGACGGCCAGCCCAAGGTGCTGGCCACCGGCGGCGGCACGGTCCTGCGCGAGGCCAACCGCGACCAGCTGCGCGCCCACACCCATGTGGTCTACCTGCGCACCTCGCCGGACCAGATCTACAACCGCGTGCGGCATGACCGCAAGCGCCCGCTGCTGCAGGTGGACGATCCCATGGCCCGCCTGCGCGCGCTGAGCGCCCAGCGCGACCCGCTGTACAAGCAGGCGGCCCATGTCATCGTCGACACCGGGCGGCCCACCATGCAGATGCTGGTCAGCGTGATCGTCGCGCAGCTGGAGCTGGCGGGGGTCCTCACCGCTCCTCCCAAGGCCTGAGCGGCCGCCACCGGCCGCTACACTTCCCCGATGACCGCGCAAGCCATGCAGGCGGAACAAGTCCGCATCGAACTCGGGGATCGCAGCTATCCCATCCTCATTGGCGAAGGCCTGATCGGCCAATTCGCACAGGCGCCGGGCCTGTCCCTGCCCAAGGCCCATGCCGCCCTGGTCGTCACCAACGACACCGTCGGGCCGCTCTACGCCGACGCCCTGCAGCGCGCGCTGCAGCCGCACTACGCGCAGGTCCACCAGGTCAGCCTGCCCGATGGCGAGGAATTCAAGAACTGGCAGACGCTGAACCTGATCTTCGACGCTCTGCTCGAACGCGGCAGCGACCGCAAGACCGTGCTCTATGCGCTGGGCGGGGGGGTGGTGGGCGACATCACCGGCTTTGCCGCGGCCTGCTACATGCGCGGCGTGCCCTTCGTGCAGGTGCCCACCACGCTGCTGGCGCAGGTGGACTCCTCGGTGGGCGGCAAGACCGCCATCAACCACCCCCTGGGCAAGAACATGATCGGCGCCTTCTACCAGCCGCAGCTGGTGGTGTGCGACCTGTCCACCCTGGCCACGCTGCCGGCGCGCGAGCTGTCCGCCGGCCTGGCCGAGGTGATCAAGTACGGGCCCATCGCCGACATGGCCTTCCTGGACTGGATCGAGGCAAACCTGCCCGCCCTCATGGCCCGTGACACGCAGGCCCTGGCCCACGCCGTCAAGCGCAGCTGCGAGATCAAGGCCTGGGTGGTGGGGCAGGACGAGCGGGAGTCCGGCCTGCGCGCCATCCTCAACTTCGGCCACACCTTCGGCCATGCCATCGAGGCCGGCCTGGGCTACGGCCAATGGCTGCACGGCGAGGCCGTGGGCTGCGGCATGGTCATGGCGCTGCACCTGTCGATGGAACTGGGCGGGGTGGATGGCGCCTTCGTCGATCGCTGCACCCGACTCATCGAGGCTGCGGGCCTGCCCGTCGTCGGCCCCAAGCTGGGCGCCGAGCGCTACATCGAGCTGATGCGCCTGGACAAGAAGTCCGAGGCCGGCGAGATCCGCTTCGTCGTCATCGACGGTCCCGGCCGGGCGGCGGTGCGCGGCGCGCCCGACGCGCTGGTGGCGAAGGTCATCGAGCGCTGCTGCGCCTGAGGCCATGAGCGTGGCGCAGCGTTTCGACGAGGATCGCGCGATGGCCCCCGCTTCCATCCTTGCGCCTTATGCCTCGGATCCGGCTCGCAGCCGCGGCCGGCGGCACCCGGAGCCGGCCACGCCGCACCGCTCCGAGTTCCAGCGTGACCGCGACCGCATCGTCCACTCCACGGCCTTCCGCCGCCTCGTCTACAAGACGCAGGTCTTCCTCAACCACGAGGGCGACCTGTTCCGCACGCGGCTGACGCACTCCATCGAGGTCGCGCAGCTGGGCCGCTCCATCGCCCGCCCGCTGGGCCTGTGCGAGGACCTGGTGGAAGCCGTGGCCCTGGCGCACGACCTGGGCCACACGCCCTTCGGCCATGCGGGCCAGGACGCGCTGGACGAGTGCATGGCGGGCCATGGCGGCTTCGAGCACAACCTGCAGAGCCTGCGCGTGGTGGACAAGCTGGAGGAGCGCTATCCGCGTTACGACGGCCTGAACCTCGCCTTCGAGACCCGCGAGGGCATCCTCAAGCATTGCTCACGCGCCAACGCCGAGACGCTGGAGCAGCAGGAGCCGGGCGGGGTGGGGCGGCGCTTCCTGGAGCGCACGCAGCCGAGCCTGGAGGCGCAGCTGTGCAACCTGGCGGACGAGATCGCCTACAACGCGCACGACATCGACGACGGCGTGCGCTCGGGCCTGATCACCATCGAGCAGCTGGCGCAGGTGCCGCTGTTCGACGGCTACCGGCGCGAGGCGCTGGCGGCGCACCCGCAGCTGGCGGGGCGGCGGTTGCTCTACGAGGCCATCCGCCTGATGCTCAGCGCGCAGGTGTATGACGTCATCGACACCACCCGTGCCCGCCTGCAGGACGCAGGCGTGGCGGACGCCGACGCCGTGCGCCGCGCGCCGCCGCTGGTGGGGTTCTCGCCGTCCATGCGCGAGTCCTCCAAGGCACTCAAGCAGTTCCTGTTCCGCAACCTGTACCGCCACCCGCAGGTGGTGGAGATGACGGGGGCTGCCAAGGTGGTGGTGCAGGAGCTCTTCGCGGCCTACCTGCGCACGCCGTCGGAGATGCCGACCGCCTACGCGCAGCAGGCCGACCTGCCCCGCGCCATCGCGGACTACATCGCCGGCATGACGGACCGCTTCGCCAGCCGCGAGCATGAACGCCTCACCGGCCGCAAGCTGCTGGCATCCGTCCCGGTGGGCGTGCCGGCGGGCGCGCCGACGTGAGGGCCGGCGGTTCCCGGCGCATGTCGCTCCTTCGGCCGCACCTCGCCTGATGCGCGACACCCGTTCCCTGCTCGTCATCGCCGCGGGCGTGACCGCGGCCTTGCATGTGGGCAAGCTGCCCCCGGCCTTGCCCGCGTTGCGCGATGCGCTGGGCATCCCGCTGGTGCAGGCCGGCTTCCTGATTTCCACCGTGCAGGTCGCGGCCATGACCCTGGGCCTGGCCGTGGGCCTGGCGGCCGACGCGCTGGGGCTGCGCCGGGTGATGGTGGCGGGCCTGTCGCTGCTCACCGCGGCCAGCCTGGCGGGCGGCTTCGCGCGGGATCCCCTGCTGCTGCTGGCGCTGCGCGCGCTGGAGGGCCTGGGCTTCCTGCTGGCGGTCACCCCCGCGCCGGGCCTGGTGCGCCGCCATGTCGACGCGGCCCACCTGCAGGCCCGCCTGGGCCTGTGGGGCGCCTACATGCCGCTGGGCACGGCGCTGGCGCTGCTGGCGGGGCCGGTCTGGATCGCGTGGGCGGGCTGGCCGGCGTGGTGGTGGCTCACGGCCTTGTTCACCGCCGTCGCCGGCCTGGCGCTGTGGCGCGGCC
>JACCDR012713493.1_pt1 | contig 32060 bp, 22 predicted proteins | sample 7446431 | NCBI WGS metagenome assembly JACCDR01 (sample SAMN15323443, study PRJNA562643) | freshwater metagenome | isolation source: river surface water | place: USA:Blue River Watershed | collected 2017-08-17
AGTTGTCTGCGTTTCACTCGTGGATCTGGAAGCGATGCGAAATGAGATAGGGGAGATTCCATCTTTTTGGGACTATTATAATGCTTTTTTATCACCTTTAAAAAAAAATTAAAAGGCGATTGCCATGTGCTTTTATATCTCGTCCTTACTGTACTTTTAAGTGTACTTACCTTTGTTTCATTGGTGCTGATTGTGGTTGGTCTTGTGAAAAAGAAACGATCACTCTGGGTAGGCTCACTGACGGCGTTTGTGATAGGCTCTGTACTCACTGCCGCCTGTGCCTTTTTATATGTACGGGAAACGTTTCGCTATGTCGCCTCTAATGAATTTCAGCACGATACCCAACATGTGGCAGAACACATCGGTGAGACAGTAGGCAGTGCCGTATCAGGAACAGCAGAAGGGCTGGAAGCAACGCTAGACGATGAAGCATTGGCACAACTGGCCAATAAAGGAGCTAAAATTGTAGGCAAAGGTGTAAAAGCAGTGGCCACAGGATTGGACGAAACCACAGGTAAGACGACAGTATTTACAGACGAGTCTGTTGAAAAAGCTGGAATTACCTTAGGTCGAGCTGAGCAGATATCCACAGATGTCAAAAATAGCTTTGGACTCTTTCTGGCCTTTGAGAACGACTTTTCAGGCAAACTGGTTTTAACAGCCTATGATAGCAAAGGCTTGAAACAAGACACATCTGAACTTACTATTCAGGAAACAGCTGGCAAAGCCAAAGTATATGTATTTCCATTTGAATACTTTCAGCCAAGCCTAAGCGGGTACTGTATCCTGACCCAGTCAAAATAACAAAAGTCCATTTTTTTAACTATTTTTTCAAATTTACTACGTTATCTCTATGATTCTACCATCGGTTATCTCCGCTGTTACCGTCTTTACCGATCGTGCAGCCATCACACGTACCGCCACTACCGAACTGGAAGCTGGCGAACATACCCTGATTTTTGACGACCTGCCTGCCAGTATCGAACAAAAAAGCATTCAGACCCATGGACTAGGAAATGCCATTCTGGGCAATGTAAAATTTCAGGTCGCCTACGAAGACACGCCAGAAGAAAATACCAAACAATTGCTGGACGAAAAACAAAAACTAGAAGACCAGCAGCAAGACCTCAACGATACCATTGAACGGCTCGAAAAAGAAAAAGAATTTCTGGATCATATTTCTACCAAAGTAACTACGCCTACCAAGGAAGGAGATACAACTGAGCTAGATACCGAAAAATGGATAAAACTCTTGTCATTTTATAGCCAGAAACTAGACACACTGACCAAGCAAATCCGCCAAACTGAACGGGAACAACGGGAACTAACCGACCAGATAAACAAGATAAACTGGCAATTGCAGAGAAAAAACTCCCGCACCCGAAAAGTCAAAAATCAGGTAGCCGTTGTACTCACTATGACCCAACCAGGCAGCCTGACGCTGCAACTGACCTACATTGTATTTGGTGCAGCCTGGGTGCCCATCTATGACCTGCGGGTATCTTCGGAAACCAAGCAGATGAACATTGCCTATAAAGCTTCGGTTACCCAGCACACAGGCGAAGATTGGCTCAATACGGCTCTGAAAATCTCTACGGCTCGTCCGCAAGTATCTGGCTACCAACCCGAACTCTCGCCGTGGCGAGTGAATGTATATACCCCACAGCCTCAGTCAATGAGTTACGCTGGAGACATGTTGCGTAAGAAAGAAAGAAGTAATGACGAACAGAAGATAGGTATGTCGCAGATGTTTGAAGTAGCGTCAGAAGCTCCTGCTTCTGCCATGCTAGTTCAAGAAGCCATAGCCGAAACAGGGGCTACAGCCGTGCTGTTTTCCATTGCTGGCCTACACTCAGTACAGGCAGACGGCTCCGAACATACAGTAACTATTCTGAATCAAGACTTTTCAGCTCATTTCCGCTATTCTACCGTTCCGAAGTTGTCGCCATTTGCCTACCTGAAAGCCAAAGTGACGAACGAAACTGACTTTCCATTTCTGGCCGGAGAAGCCCAAGTATTTTTGGACAATACATTTGTAGCTACTACCCGCCTACAGGCCGTTGCTCCAACTGAAGAATTCTGGACCTATCTGGGTATTGACGAAAGTTTTAAGGTAGAACACAAGTTCCTGAAAAAGTACGAAAAGAAAGAAACGCAGTTATTCAGTAAAAACCGCAAGGTGCTGATTTATGAATACCAAATCATCCTCAAGAACCACAAGAAAACCCAGGAAGAACTCGTCGTCTGGGATCAGCTGCCTATTTCTGGAAATGAACAGATCAAGATACAACTGATCGAACCTGCCTACAAGGAAAACTCAGATACCCTGAAGAAAAACGAACTGGAATACCTGGAATGGTTTTTCAAACCCAAAGCCGGAGAAGAAATTCTGGTTCCGTTTAAGTTTTCAGTAGAATACCCGCAGGATGTGGAGATTGTAGGGCTGGGGTAAAAAGCAAAGGTAGATTCGGCTTCAGCCAAATCTACCTTTATTATTTCATCTTGCTGGAAGGTTTTGTTTTCTGTGACTGACTTGCACAATAGGTATCCAAATAGCCCTGTGCAGTAGTATCACCCATCTGTCTGGCCACAGAAAAATCAGCACATCCACTCTCTTTCTGTCCCAATCCATACTTGTATCGTCCACGTAACAGCACAAGGGAACGTTTAAAAACCGAATCCGAAGCCAATGTAATTGCGTGAGAAAAGTCGTTTATAGCAGACTGAGAATCATATTTTTCTCCATACAACAAACCTCGCATATAATAGGCATTCAGGTCATCATTTTCTATTTCTAACACCCGTGTAAAATCGTCTATGGCCCCAGTTCTGTCACCATGCTGGAGTTTACTCATGCCACGAAGATAATAAGCACTTCCCACATCTGGGTGATGGGCAAGATACCTAGTAAAGTCTGCAATAGCTTCTTCGTATTTACCTAGGATACTATTCTGAGTCCCTCGAAGAAAATAGCCAAGTTCAAAATCTGGGACTATCTCAAGCATTTTAGTTAAGTCATCAAAGGCTTCTTTATTATTTCCTTTAAAAGAATAAATCTGTGACCGAGAGTATAAAGCCATCATCAGTTTCGGGTTGACCTGCAAAGCTTTATTAAAATAGACTTCAGCATTGGTATATTCTCCTCTGATCATGTATATATTTCCCATACCCAGCAATGCATTGGCATTTTTTTTATCCTCTCGGATTGCCAGAGTAAACTCTTCCATAGCTTTATTAAAATCACAGGTAAGGAAAAAATTATTTCCCTTAATAAAATGATCGTCACAAGGTTGTTCATTATGACTCTGACAGGAATATAACACCATTACACTTATCAGCAAGTACCACAGCGGAGAATGATAGTTGAATACAGTCATTATTGTTTAATCTTATAAAAAATTCCATCTACAGTAGCATTGTGACCAAACTGACTATGCAGCTGTCATAAATGTTGGGTTTCATACGTTCATAATTACCGTTTTGAACTCAATGGCTGCACAACAGTTGGTTTGAATACCTGCAATGGCTTGCCACTACGAGCAACCAGATACAGATAGCCATCAGCCGTTTTTACTTTGCCAATATGCCGTACCTCTCCGTCCAGCAGCAAACCAGACTGTACAGGCAATATCGGTTTCCAGTTAGCCCAGCCACTATGCTGCAACAATAGCCCATAACTGCCATCGTACCGACCTTGATAAGTGGCTACACCATAGAGATTTCCAGCTAGTAATACATCTAACTTTCCGTCATGGGTCAAGTCTTCCGTGAAGAAAGTAAAAATTTTGGATAGTTGGGCATACATAGGTAAATCACTCACCATGAATTGTTTGCCACTACCCATATTTTGCAGATATACACTTTCAAACTTATTGACTTCCCGCACCTGGGCACTGTCCAGTTCTTGGGCTGTAAAAATCTGTTCCAGGGTTTTTCCAGCAAACGATTGATTATCCGTAAACTTCTTGTTAATGACCGAAGGAATCTGTTTGCCCAGTTCTTCCTTAAATGCTACTGTATACCACTCGTTGCCCCGGCTGTAGGCCAAAATTTGTTCAGTTGTCTGGTTATGGTCTATGTCTTTGAGGTACATTTTCAGCACCGATGCCGGGCCGTTTTTGCGGAATTTGGTATTAGAGCCGATATTGCCCAACATCAGGTCTATATCGCCATCGTTGTCAAAGTCTGCGGCGGTGATACCCTGCCAGAAACCGTTCATGGTAGTATAGGCACTGCCTTTTTTATCACCTATTACATAAGACAGATCAGTCTGTATAAGCTTACCTTTTTGATTTTCATAGAGTTGTGGACTCATCCAGTCGCCAATGACGACCAAATCTGTGTCTTTGTCATAGTCCAGATCCGTCCAGACGGCATTGGTAATCATGCCAGCTTTCTGCAAGTGAGGAGCCCGGGTTTGGGTTTGGTCTGAAAAATGTGCTTTGCCATCGTTAATGAGCAGGTACGAGTTTGGAATGGCTCCATAGGCATAGCCCACTACCCGGCCACCCACAAACAAATCCATGTCGCCATCTTGGTCAAAGTCGCAGGGACGTACACAGGATTTGTTGTCAAACATCGGAGGCAGATTGGTGACACCTCTGTCAAAGTTTCCTTTGCCGTCATTCAGATAGAGGCGGTCGAAGAGTGGCTCCATTTTTCCGTAAAACTCATTTCCCCCACTCACCACATATAAGTCTAGGTCTTTGTCACCATCAGCATCGAAAAAAGCAGCATCAACATCTTCATACACAGAATCTGCTGCGAAGACAGGTACATGAGCCGCCACAAACGAGCCATTGGCTTGCTGAATCAGCAGTTTGCCTGCCAGCCATTTGGCACCTCCTGCATACACATCATCCAAACCATCCCCATTGATGTCACCAGTAGCCAGAGCAGGGCCCTCAGTAGAGACTTTGAACGGAATGAGTGGTTCACGACTGAATTCGTAGTAGTTGTTTTCCAGGTGCGTATACGGAAGTTTCACTTCTGCGGTGACATCAGCAAACAAAGCTGTGGTTGTTTGCTTTGGAAACACCTCTTCTACAGGAAATTGAGCTGCGGCTTGTGTTAGTACGAGTGTCTGATTGGCTTTTACATGCGTGTGCACCTCTGCTTTCTGATTGTTCCAGACTACAATCACACTGTCTACCGAAACATGGTTGCCTAGTCCAAATGTTAGTACAGGCTCTACAGACGACATAAATCCACGGGTAGGCATGAGTTGTTGTACTTGCAGGTGTCCGTGATTTTTCAGTGTCACCTTCGCTCCTACCCCAAACGTATTAGGCTTGTCACCTTTCAAACGGATTCTCAGGTAATTATTCACTTTCAGTGAAGCGGTATCCTGTGCGTTTCGTAAGGTATTCCGGTACAGGCTGGCAGGTTGATTGATATTGTTGGTCACTAGATCCAAGTCGCCATCGTTGTCTAGGTCGGCGTAGGTGGCTCCGTTGGATACACCAGCCTGGTCAAAGCCCCAGATTAGAGATTTGTCGGCAAAGGTCAGGCTGGAGGTTCCCTGAAAGATAAAGTTATGCTCCTTCCCTTCTGGCATGTTTCGGATAGCCGCCTCGTCGTAGGTTTTGATGTCGTTCATCATGGCATACTTGATCGAGTCCGTGTAGATGTACTTCAAGTAATCCATGTCGTTGGGTCGTTTGACAATGCCGTTGGTGATAAACAGGTCTTTGATGCCGTCGTTGTTGTAATCGGCAAACAACGGTGACCAGCTCCAATCCGTAGCAGCCACACCCGCTAGCATGCCCGCATCGGCAAATGTATTGCCTCCCATATTGATTTGCAGGCAATTACGGCTAAACTGGTAGAAGTATCCATATTCCAGCTTATACATATAAATATCCAGTGGATCTTCACCCATCGAAGCTTTTTCAATTTTTTCTTCATAGGGATACATGTCCAGCGTCATCACGTCCATGTAGCCATCGTTGTTCACATCGGCAATGTCACAGCCCATTGAGTAGCGGCTCATGTGTGGAAAGCTGGTTTTGACCGATTCAGTAAATGTTCCGTTGCGGTTATTGATATAATAGTAATCGTCTTCATGAAAGTCGTTCGACACATAGAGATCTTCCCAACCATCATTGTTAAGATCGGCCACAGCAATACCGAGTCCATAGCCCATCACTGCTTGATAAATGCCAGCTTTCTGGCTCACATCTACAAATTTCTTCTCCCCTTTTGCCACTGCAAGTCCTTTGTTTTCAAAGAGATAATCTCCAGCTTCATTGTTTTTCAGGCGGCGGGCAGATACGTATTCATAGCTACGGGCGGTATGTACGGCATGTGTGAGCAGGTACATATCTAGGTCACCGTCGTGGTCGTAGTCAAAGAAGGCCGCTTGTGTGGAAAAACCTGTAAAGTCGAGTCCATAATCGGCAGCGGCTTCGGTAAAGGTCAGGTCGCCATTATTGATGTAGAGTTCGTTAGCACCTTCCAATCCTTTGTAATTGCCTACGGCACAGACATAAATGTCCAGCAACCCGTCTCCGTTGACATCCACCATTGTTACACCTGTCTGCCAGTCGGCCAAACCTTCTATGCCTGCTTTGGCTGAAATATCTTCAAACTGAAAGTTGCCTTTGTTGAGGTATAGTTTGTTTTTTCCTTCATTGGAGACAAAATACAGGTCTGTCAGTCCATCATTATTAATGTCGCCAGCGGCTACGCCACCGCCATTATAGTAGTAGAGGTAATCCAGAATGTTCAGCCGCTTGTCATGATCGGGCAGGTGGTTCACAAAGCCAATACGGGTTTGGGTAGAATCTAGGGTTTCAAACAAGGCTTTTTCGGAGCTGTTTTTGGGATTAGCACAGACAACCTGAAGTATAGCCATTAGCAACAACATGCCAAGCGGAGCAAAGAAAAATCTGAAGTGGTTCATGTGGTACAGATACTAAAAAAGGTTGCAGCTGACACACATCAAAGCAGCATGGAAGTTTTTCTGGACGTATGTCGGCTAGCAAAGATAGCAAATTCAGTATTTTTCCTGTACAAAATAGGACAGAAAGCACAATCCGCCTGTTAATCTGTACGATTCGACAAGACCTAGGGTGCATTTGCAGACTTCATTCACAAGCTGTGTGGCTAAAGAAGTGGTGTAGGTAGATGTAAGCAGATATTCTAGAAACTGTTTTAAAATCTATAAAGTCTGCTGTTCGGGGTTTATAACCAGTCTTGTTCGGAAGTCTATAGGTGCGTGTAAAAACAAGTTTAGTGGCCGCTGCTGATGTCCCCGCCAGCAACCAGCATCAGACCCAGACTGAGCCTTGGGAAATAGAACAGGAATTAGATCTAATCATTAACAGCACTGAGATAAAAAATGAATTTACCACAAGCAATAGTCTTTTTTGCCATCATATCTTTTGAATCACATCCCAAATATAGTAAGTACCTCCCCTCACTCCAAAGTCTCTACCCCAAAAAGTTCAGCAGTTTTTTGCGAGGAAAGGAAGTAGAGTAGGACTTACGCAAAATAGTCTATTGAAATTTCTGAAGAGGATGTCCTCTGTCCGTACAGGGAATAATCCTGTGCCTAAGCCCTATGAAAGATATCTTTACAGAGAAAAAATATCTACTTGTAGAATACCTACAAAGCAAACCACATAGAGATTTTATCAAAAATGGATTATATATTTGTAGTCTTATTTTTATCCACTATCAATAAACATCTATTATGAAACACCTATTTTTCATTATTTCTTTTACTTGTTTGGTTCATTTTTTCGGACATTCGCAGACGTTTACCTTTTCACCCAACAGTTCTGAAACCATTCAAAATCAGGAAAATATTCATTTACACGAATCTTTTTCAGCCACCCTTCAACCTCTCTCTGACTCTACCTATGACAAACCCATCTACACGCGGATACAACCGTCCAGGGAACTAGATAAAGTATCACTTGGGCTAGGCATTGGGCAGGACTACGGCTTGCTTGGGTTAAACCTATGTGTATATCCCCAACGTAATATTGGGCTTTTTGCAGGTGTGGGATATGCCATTGCCGGAGCAGGTTATAATGTGGGAACTAAAATTCGATTTGTTGCCAAAGAAACGAAAGCCAATGTCATTCCTTCTGCATTGCTGATGTACGGCTACAATGGGGTAATAGCCGTACAAGGTGCCAGCCAGTATAATAAATTTTTTTATGGTACAACGATGGGTTTTAGCCTAGATGTATATCCAAACGGTGCAAGATCTGGTGGTGGTTTCTGGAGTTTTGGCTTACTCATCCCCTTTCGAAGCTCAGAAGTACAAAACTATATTGATAACCTAAAAAAAAATCATAACATTGAATTCAAAAACGAATTGTGGCCTGTCACATTTTCAATAGGATATCGATTTATATTGGATTAACTAGAACTTACGCAACCTACACGAGGCTTTACCCTTTTCACAGGGCTATACCCTGTGCTGATGGATGTCGCCCCTTCAGGGCTTGAAGTAGAGTAGGTTGCGTAAGTCCTAAGGCATTCACAGTGGCACGTCTGCTAATCGCAATCTCCTGTGTCACATATCCAATAAAACTAAATACCAGTGTCGCATTATCTAGTACAGCCGTTAGGGTAAATTTACCACTGCCATCTGTTGAGTATTCGTACCCTTAATTGCCACACTTACCCCTCTAATGACGAGCCGCCAATCACGTATGTTACTTTTCCGCATACAATTTATTTGGCATAGACCACACTATAGTTACTTACCAGTAACCCGCAAATAAATAACATATATCTTAATCCAGATCCTATCAAATGCATCCTGGCACGAGAAAGATTTTTTAGCGAAGTAGTTTTCCTGATTATACAGTAATAAACAGGAAGATAGTACTTAAAGAGACGAAGAAAGATAATTTATGTACCAAAAAGATACAATAGTGTTGTACAAATATAGAAAATTCACTATAATTACAAGATAACAAGAAAAAATATAATTTTACCGGAAGAACTTAATCGATTTTTTCGGATATAAGTACCCAAAAAAATCGATTAAGCAATGGCACCTTCTAAAAAGGTACTTCTTTTAAGACACATGCACAACAAAAATTGATGTACACAGTTTTTTATAAAAATAAGATAAGGTGATGCAAACTATTCTCTCTACTGTAACACTTCCGGCAATGGGTATTTCTCGGTAAAACTTTCGTAGTACAATTATTTTATTAATTCTATATTTTGCTTAAATTGTACAATACACAATCTTAATTATAATTATTTTAAGTTACAATAGAACTAAAAAACACGAAAAACGGTTTTGCTCCGAAAACGATTACGTAATCGTTTTCGGAAATAACAGAATCCGGAATTTATATTTAGACTAATTATAAACAATATTCATATATTAGAAATGTTACCATAGTTATTTTTTACTCCGACTTATTTTGGGATCGTTTTAGTCCAAAATGAAGGATAAAAGGCTAGATTTCATCTCTATCTTACATCAAATACGTTTAAAGTATATAGACCACCTTATTCATTTTAGTTAGCTTAATCTTTCGTTTATGAAAGGAAACCATACGACATTAAAAGACATTGCCCAGCAACTCGGGATTACGGTAGCAACGGTATCTAGGGCATTGAAAGATTATCCGGATATTAGCCCAGATACGAAAGAAGCGGTATTGACGCTGGCAAAAGAACTCAAATACCGCCCCAACCCGATTGCCCTGAACCTACGTTCAAACCGATCGCATATTATTGGGGTTATTATACCAGAAATTGTTCATTACTTCTTCTCCACTGTCATCAGCGGAATTATGGAAGTAGCAGATCAGGCAGGCTATACAGTGATGCTGTGTCAGACCAATGAAACCTACGAACGTGAAGTCCGGGAAGCTGGGGTGCTGCTCAACAGCCGTGTAGATGGATTGCTGGTGTCTCTCTCAGACAATACCCAGACCTACGCACACCTACAGGAGTTTATGGACTACGATATACCACTGGTGCTCTTTGACCGTGTATGTGACCAGCTCAATGTCAGCAAGGTAATTGTAGACGACTACGACGGAGCCTATAAGGCCGTAGAACATATCATTCAGCAAGATTACCAGCGAATTGCCCTCATACGAGGTGTCAATACTACTTCCATTACCCAAGCACGACTGGCAGGCTATCTGGATGCCCTCCGGACATACAATATTCCTATACAGGATGAATACATCTGCGAATGCACCCATGGCCTCACGTTCGAAGAAGGGGCACGTCTGGCCCGGCACCTAATGCAACTACCATCACCACCTGATGCCATCTTTGCGGTAGCAGATGCCATTGCCATTGGGGCCCTGATGACCGTGCGGGAAATGGGTCTGCAAGTGCCACAGGATCTGGCTATTGTTGGGTTCAGTAACTGGGAAATGTCTGCCGTAGTGACACCCCCGCTCACATCTGTCAACCAACCAGGCTTTGAAATGGGGCAGACTGCTACCCGTATTCTACTGGAACAAATTGAACTGATCCAAAACAAAAAACTGATTGTCCCAACTACGCATTTGCTGAAAACCAGCCTGATCGTCAGAGGATCTTCGGTACGGGTGCCGGTGCATAATCTGTGAAGGTATTTGTAGGGGCAACCCTTGTGGTCGCCCGTTTTCCAGACCACCAAACGGTTCGGAGTATTCGACACGTTTGTCTCCGATGATTCCCTGACGTTTGTGTGGGGAAAGAGGGCGACCGCAAGGGTTGCCCCTACATGGCGGCACAGCATTGTCCATACCATTCGTGTATGTATGAGGTGGCTCTCAAACGGTTGCATGGTACCCTGACATCCCCAATCGTTCGGGCATGTGGGCACCTGTGCGAACGATTTTTCGCTCCTACAGGTACATTCATTAAAAACGATGTACCTTGCACCTTATATTTATTATTTCGTATACCTGTGCATTCCTCTGACTCATTAAAGCTGTTTCTGGACCGGAAAGTGGCTTTGTATAACCAACCCGACTTTATTACCAACGATCCTATCAGCATTCCGCATCGGTTTGTAGGCAAACAGGATATTGAAATAGCTGGCCTGTTTGCAGCTGTGCTGGCCTGGGGACAACGGAAAACCATTATTCAGAAATGTAGCCAACTACTGCACTGGATGGACAATGCACCCTATGCCTTTATCCAAAACCACCAGGAACAAGACTTGAAACCCTTTCTGGCTTTTAAACACCGTACCTTTAATGCCACCGACACTTTGTATTTTCTGGCTTTTCTGAAAACATTTTATCAAACCCATACCTCTCTGGAAGAGGCATTTACATCATCTCTTTTGCCCGAAGACCTCACTATTGAAAAAGCCTTAATCAGCTTCCGGAATCTGTTTTTTAGCCTGGATTACGCCCCCGACCGTACCCGCAAACACATCTCTACCCCTGCCAGTAAGTCGGCCTGCAAGCGGCTGTGCATGTTTCTACGGTGGATGGTACGGCAGGATTCAGCAGGTGTAGATTTTGGCATCTGGAAACAGATCCGTCCCTCACAACTCGTATGCCCCTGTGATGTACATGTGGAACGGGTAGCCCGTGCCCTAGGACTGCTTACAGACAGCAGCAGTGGCTGGAACATGGCCCTGGAACTCACCCAACATCTACGACAGTTTGATCCTGCCGATCCAGTCAAATACGATTTTGCCTTATTTGGACTGGGGGTGGAAAGAGAGTTGTAAGTTGTACTGCGTTGAACACCGCGTTCGAACTTCAAAACAGTCGGTGTACAGCTAGGGTTATGCAGCTGTATCTTTCAAGAAGATTTGTCTACAATCGTTACTAAATACCATTTTCCTGCCTTTCTTGAGAAATAATACGCAACGTTAATACCGTTGTCTATTCCTTCTCTTTTATATATATGACTCGAGTCTCCTTTTTTTTCAAGAATTCCCTTAAATGCATCTATGTCATTTTTTGATGCCAGGCTATCTTCTGAAAAATTGAGAAACCCCCATTCTTTTTTCTGGATGGTTTCTTTCGAAAGTTTATCTTCTCTGTCAATCATAGATATGGTCAGAGGAAAAACAATTCTCTGTGACTGATACGCTGAATCCATACCAAATTGCTGAAAGAAAACCTCAAATGGCTCATTATCTTGTGTAGGGGCTACCATGCTTTTTTTTTCTGCTGTAGGCTTACATTGCATGCATAAAAGCATAAAAAATACTACTAACCAACTAATGTTTTTCATATTAAAATAAATAGCTGTGATTCAAAATGTATGATGGTCGTCGATGAGGTGAACGATCATAAGACAAAGCTACATAACCCAGCGGGAATACCCGTTCTTGTAATTCATGGAGCAAAAGATCTGCAATCGTCAAATGTTGCTAAGATGTATGTAGATACATTCCAAAATGTGCAGTTTAAAATCATTAAAAACACCCATCACTTTCCTTTTGTGGAACAGCCCACAAGAACTTGCTCCATTTGTGGGTGATTTTTTTCATAGTAAGTAATAGAAGGGGGAGTACTCAGCTCCCCTTTCTAATCATGTCTCCCGTTTTTTTTATAATAACTTTTTCACAATATCATCCACGGTAATGTTTTCAGCTTCGGCTTTGAAATTGCGTACCACGCGGTGGCGAAGAATGGGTATGGCAATAGCCTGTACGTCTTCGATGTCGGGCGAATATTTGCCGTTAAACAAGGCATTGCATTTAGCTCCCAACACTAGGTACTGTGATGCCCGTGGGCCTGCACCCCATTCGAGGTACTGATTGGCTTCAGCAGAGGCCAGGTCGGTCTGTGGACGGGTTTTGTGCACTAGCTTTACTGCATACTCCACAACATTGTCTGAGACGGGTACACGGCGTACCAGACTCTGAAACACCTTGATTTCTTCGGCATTGAGTACATGTGACACCTGTGTCACTGCAGCCGAGGTAGTGGCTTTCACAATATCTACTTCTGATTTGTATGATGGATAGTCGAGACGCACATTGAACATAAACCGATCCAGCTGGGCTTCAGGTAGTGGATAGGTTCCTTCTTGTTCAATCGGGTTTTGGGTAGCCAGTACAAAGAAAGGTTTTTCCAACGGATATTTTTGTCCAGAGATTGTCACGGCATATTCCTGCATGGCTTCTAGCAGAGCTGACTGAGTTTTGGGTGGTGTCCGGTTAATCTCATCGGCCAGTACAATATTGGCAAACACGGCTCCTTTGATAAACTTAAAATGCCTTTCCTGATCCAGGGTTTCACTGCCCAGAATATCCGAAGGCATCAGGTCAGGAGTGAACTGAATGCGGTTAAATTTCAGATCCAAGGCCGAAGCCAGGGTTTGAATCAGTAGGGTTTTGGCCAGACCGGGCACACCAACCAACAAACAGTGGCCTTGACAGAAGATGGCAGTCAGGAGCAGTCGTACGACATCGTCCTGTCCGATTACTACTTTGGAAATTTCGGTTTTTAATTTGGCGTATGCATCTTTCAGGGCATGAGCCGCTTCTACATCAGAAGTGTATTGCACAATTTCGGACTGGTTAAATGATAAAAATATACTATAATAGCCACGCTGCCAGCTATAGGTCAGCAATGGTTGATGGGTTAAAAGATTGCCTTACTACAACTCTTTTTGTCCGGAAATAGTATGAAAGCTGCTAACAATCTGTTTTAAAATCTGTTTGAACAGGTTATTTGCCATTACTGGATGACCTTTGGCAGGGTTCAAAACTTTGCCAAAGATAAACTGACCGAATAGTTGGCGGGTGTCTGTCAGCAGACAGAGACACCAACTACCAAGCATCAGAAGGCGAAAGACTGTTTCAAAATAGGCTTTAAAAAGCTTCCTAGGCTTCTCTTTTTCCTCTACCCATTTCTTTTTTTACTAACGACGTTCAAAATAGATATTTTTTCCATAAAACAGAAAACTGTTTTATCTCTCCCATTAAAATATTCTAATACAACAAAAATAGCAACTAGCTACGCACTCAAAATCATTGATAATCAATTAGTTATAAATTTATGTAGTTATGTAAGCGAATATGTAAAAATATTAAACTTCTGACTATCAAATACTTACATTCTTTCAACAAAAATTATGTATAAAAATAAACTTTCGCAATTAATTGATAATCAATTAATTAAAAATTACTAAGCTACCTAAGTAGACTATTTTTCTATAATCATTATATTCAGGCACACATTTGCACATTTTATTCGTAAATCTATTTTAACATTAAATTATGAGACTATTCCTACTATGTGTGTGCCTGCTATATGTATATGCAGGCTATGCCCAGACTACCCGATATGTATCCGCAACCGGGAATAATGCCAATCCAGGAACAGCAACATTGCCATGGCAGACTATTCGGTACGCAGTGTCGCAGGCTACTTCTGGCGACACTATCAGCGTTGTTGCAGGCAACTATATCAATACATCTACCTCTGATACTACGTTCTGGACGAATAAATTAAGCACCCATCTGGGTGGTGGCGTTGTCATCAATAAAAATGTCATTATCAAAGGAGCTGGCGCTGATGTGACGATCTTTGGAAAATTTCCGGGAACAAGTGCAAACGTAGGAGGCCAGTTTTTTGAGGTCAGAAATGGAGGTTCGCTTACCCTGATAGGAGTGACTCTTCAAGATGGAGGCTATGACTCCAGCGGCGGTATCCCTACTCGTGGAGGCGCCATTATGGTGGCTGCTAACTCTGCGGCTACGACTGTGGGAACAGGCAACCTGAAACTCATTCGCTGCAATCTACTCCGGAATACAGCCAAGATGGCAGGTGCCATTGCGTTTGTATCCAGTGGTACGTTTACCATGGAGCAATGCTATCTGGAAGCCAATAAACAGGTAGGCAGTGCCGTTAACTCAGGCGGTGCGGGCTTACTGATTAGTGGTGGAACTACTACAATTAACAACTGTATCTTTACAGAACAAAACGTGGTTATTGCGATTACTACCGTCGGATCTGTCATTCATGCAACAAACGGTATCCTAAATCTGATTAATAATACCTTTGCCAAGAACACCATGAATGTGTCTCTTACAACCACTGCAATGGTACGTATAGTGGGCACTGCACAAGCCAACAAAATACTGAACAACCTGTTCTATGGAAATACAACTATGGACTTCTGGGCCGAGAACACCACCAACTATACTGTCGCAGCAGTAGTCAAAGGTAACGTGATGGCTGCCCAAACAAACCTACTTACCCCAGAGAACAACAATGTAGATGCAGGCAATACTGCTGCAAGCGAAGCCATTCAGGCCATAGAAGCCAAGGCAGTAGCCTCTATCACACGGGTCATCTACCTAGCCAATCCGGGCACAGCTATCATTGAAAAAGGAGCTATAGATCCGCAAGTTCCGACAGTAGACATCCGGGGATTTGGGCGCAATGCCACTGCCCCATCTGTAGGAGCTACGGAAGAAAACTCCTTATCTGCCCTGTCCGTAAAAGTAGACCAGCTACAAAACTATCTAAAAACCGCTCTGGTAGGAACGGGTATTGGCCAGTATCCACAAAGTGCCGTCAATGAACTTCAAGCAGCCGTCAATACCGCCCAAACCTGGATTAAAACCCATCCAAATGCCATACAGGATGAAATAGACCAACAATTGAACCTGTTGGCCAGTGCAGAAGCTCGTTTTGAATCACAAATTATTTTCAACAATGACAACGTATCGGTTACCATTAAACCTTCCGAGGTACTATGCACCAAAGATCCGTTGTGGTTTGGAGGCAATAGTGTGTATCCAAACTCATTTGGTGGTACGTGGATACCCAGCGAACAACGGGCTACTTATGCCTTTATTAACTCTGCGTATTATACAGGATCCAGCGGATTCCGTTTTCCGGGTGGCACCTTAGGCAATCTCTATAAATGGAAAAACGCCATCGGCCCGCTAGGAAGCCGCCGGGCTAACCTGAATGCACACAGCGAAGGCCAGCCTCTGTCCAATGAGTTTGGCCCTTATGAAATGGGTTTGCTGCATGATGCAACCCACATGAAACATGTCATTATGATGGTAGCGATCCCCCACGAAAAACCCACCGATGCAGCTGACTGGGTAGAGTTTATGAACAGTCCAGTAGGAGCCAACCCCAACGGCAACACAGACTGGGCGCAGGTACGTGCCAATCTGGGACATCCCGAACCGTTTGGCATCAAACAATGGGAAATAGGGAACGAAGTATACGGAGATTGGGAGATTACGTGGTTCAACTATCCTTCCACAGGGGATGAAAAACGCGGAGGCTCTACTATTCAAGCAGGCAACGCAAAACTATATGTCAGTGGTGGCTATCGGTATTTTACCAATCAACGAGCCATCCGTGATACATCCTGGCTGCCGCAACATGCTCTAGTCAATGGCACTCCGAACCAGATATTTCACGTCAAATTTGCTCCTATTTCACTGGAAGATGCTACTAAGCCTTTTATCCTGACCATCAACGGCGAAACTTGGACTCTTGTAGATAATTTTAATGCCTCAGGCCCGACAGACAAACATTTCCGTCTGGAAACCACCGCAGGCGCAATCATCTTTGGCGATGGTACCAAAGGTATGGCTCCTACAGGCAATCACAACATTCTGGTATCGTACAACTCAGGCAAGCAGCCCGGCTTTGTAGACTACTATGCGGCCATGAAAGCCGTGGATCCCACCATTGAGGTCATCAGTTGCTTTGAAAAAGAAGCTTTCTATAAAGAAATGGCCGACATCAATAGCCCATTTGATGGAGTTTCCAAGCATTACTATCCGGGTGGCACACCTGAAGCAGGCACTGAATATGCATTTGAACTGAGCAATAGTGTCAATATGCAAACCCGGGTAAAAGAACATACAACGCACCTAGCAAAGTATCCCAATAAATCTATAGAAGGCAAACCCATTAAACAATGGTACTCTGAATATGCTCCCGGAGGCACAGGTATTGGCACATTTGGGGTCATGCAAGCTAAATATGACTGGCTCATCAACAAATATGCCGATAGCGTGGGCTGTATGTTTGTCCACTCCTATAATAAGCCAGACAATACCTACATGGTACATCCAGTGAGTGGTCGTATGCGCACCAGAGCACATCCGAACCATATTTTCAATCACTTGCATGGCAATAAATTTGTAAAAAGTGTCTATACAGGCGAAACCTATAGTTTTCGCAGTGCTACCATACAAAATGCCACTGTCATATCTAGTATGAGTGAGGACGGACGGGTACTGACCTGTTCTATTTCTAACCTGCGGAAAGACTACCGTCTGGCTCTGAATATTACCATCGAAAACTATCCGTTTGCAGACAAGGCTGTAGTAGGCAAACGCTGGAAAGCCGTAGAAGCCTTTGACATCAATACCACCCGCAATACAGAAGGAACCTACCTAGGTGACCCTGAGTTTGTTACGCTGGGTGCAGTTCTGAAAGACACCCTGCTGCCATACGAAACCCGTATCTACCAATGGATTGCCGAAGACCGCACGTACCTCAGCGACCTTACGCCTACCTTGATTCAGGGCGGTGAAATCAAGAAGGATGTTGGTTTTTCGACCCAACCCATTCAGGTCAACTACATGAAATTTACCAAATCTGTCAGTGCCACATCAGGTACGACTATCGACTATACAGTCAACAAGAAATATAAATTCTTCATGGCTGAGGTAGGACTGGATGACAACTTTACCGGAGGAGCGGCTACGCTAGAAGTATACTTGGATGATGTCAAAACCTATACTTCACCAATCATCCATTCCAATTCACCCAATCAGAAAATTATGATCGATGTAAAGGATGCTACAAAAGTGAGTTTTATCATCAAAACTGCCACAGGTTCTAATGGCAACGATTACCTAACCCTAGGCGACGCTCGTTTTGTAGATCTGACAGGTACAGTGACTGGAGTAGAGGAATCTTGGAAAGCATACGTGAAGGTATATCCAAACCCTACAAAAGATAAGTTGCTAGTGACATACCCCTTTGCTGACAGTGGCACACTTCGGATTCTGGATCTGACTGGAAGAACCGTCTATAGTCAGACATTCATCCGCAGGGATGTCTTCGAAATTCCCATGCAGTCGCTCACAAAAGGCTGTTATATTCTGTCTATCACTGGTGATAAACAAACGTTTGCATCGAAGATTATAAAGGAATAAGGATTGTCGAATCTACTTTGAACACAAGGGCATACCTGCATGGGTATGCCCTTTTTTTGGGGATTGTTTTGCAAAACCGTTGTTTTGAATTTTTGGAGCGAACCGATTCAATGTGGAGAAGGGAAGTATACATTTTTTTATAGTAATTTTAACGGGCTGTGTTTCAAAATGTATGATGGTAAAACAAGCCTCTAAACAGCTGGACTGAACGTTTCAGGCAGACACTGGATAGGAAACTGTTCTGTTTTTCTATCTTTAACAATTATTTTGCCATCAAACAGCTAGTCATTTTCCAACAAATATGGTACTTATCCCTCACTGAAAAGCATCGTCCAGCTGGGGCTTGTGGCTGCGGGCTTGCATAATCTGAGGGTCAAATCCATTGACCAAACAAGATTGTATCAAAAACGCTGCGCATGTGTGTGTGTGTGTGTGTGTACATATATTCAATCTTTCCGAATAAAATCTAGCAGACAACAAGTTCTCTATCAATTTTAATAGGATCATATGCAAAATTTTCAATTTCTAAGATGTGGTATTTTCATACAAAAGCATAGATTCTTCCACATATACTAAGTCAGACTCGTCATTCATCCTCTAAAAATAGCCAATTACTCATTAGAGAAAATAAGTGTCTATATAGTACACATCTTTACTAGACAAAAAAGACACATTTTATACAGATCTTTTATTAGTTCACAAGCAAAATTTATCAATATATACATTTTTAAAATTATTTTCTATAAAATAAAAAGCTTTTTCCATATCCAAAATTACGGCTTTATAATAAAAAAACATGTATACATATTGATGCGTTAGCTGTCATGAGAAAATTTTATTCCTTTCTTCTGAAGAATACTCAAACTAGATTCTTTTCTGCACAAGATAGTTTCTGTTAACGGTTCACGCATCAATAATAGTATGAAGAAAATAGCTTTATCAACGTATAGAGTCTTACTATTTTACAGATAGTCTATTGTCAAACTTGCGTTAAATAAAATATAATGAGCAATTACTTTGCTATTTCTATTTTTTTGCTTTGTGTAATCAAGAATTTATTCAGACAATATTTCCGCCTTCACGATTCGTGAAAGATAGATTACAGGTTAGGGGAGAAAACAAATGTCCCATACAAATGTACAGGCCATTAGACTATTTGGTAATCCGATAACGGATCTCATAGAAACGATACTATAAACCGCACTAGGACTGCTTCTTATATGTATATATAGTATTTAAAGGTATTTATTTTGTATTTTTTATACTTTTTCTAGAAAACTATTTTTAAATTCAAATTATACCCTTTTACTTTTAACCTTTTTTAGTATGAAAAAAATAGTTTTATCAACGTATGTTTTACTATTATTATTAGTTGTCTCTTGTGAAAAAATAGGGCAAGAAGCTATTGTAAATCAAACAGTTGAGATGAGTCGTATAGACAAATTTAAGAGCCTCAGTGAAGCCTATTTTAACACACATCCAGATGAGTCAGCCCGTGCGCAGAAAGTGACACAACGTGGAGTGGATTTTCTACAATACAACCAGAATGATACAGATCTAAAAGGAAAGTCAATTCTGAGCCTGCAACCTGTGTATGCACATGGGATAAAAGGTGTGGCATATTACGAAATCTGGTTTACACAGGATGGTGTAACGCCTAAAGGATGGGTATTGTTGAGTGCCACTGACCAAGATCTTCCTGTAGTAGCTTATTCTGGTGGTATACCCTATTCGTATCATCTGAAGTCTACACCAGCTCCTGAAGGAAGTAAGACTTATCAGTTTGGAGTGTCTTATTATGTACTGGAATCGCCTGATGGAATCAAACTAGCAGAATATGGATCCATGCCTGCTTCTCTGCCTGACCCAGCATCAATAGGTACCTATCGTAGTGGTCGCTTGTCTGAAAAAGATGTCAAGATGGTCGCTATTGATAATTATGAGAAATTGAAGCAGGTTTTTCCATCGGTCTATTATACACCTGAAATGATGGAAGCTGCTCGTACAACTGAAATAGCTCCAGATGGATATGATTACAATTATATTACCGGAGAAGTAGGGTATTTTAAACAGATTCCACCTTATACCAGTGTGAATCAGAAAAAATGCTACTCTGGTTGTGTGAATAATGCATGGTTGAATTTGTATAGCTGGTGGGATACCAATAAAGGAATAGAGGATTTGATTCCTACTACTTCAACAGGGGAAAAGAGTTGTCGGATGCGGAATACGCCTGAACGACAACAAGCGACAGATCCTGTACAGATGGAACTCGCCAGAGATGGTTCTACATACTGTAATGGCGATCAAGGAACTACTTTTTTGTGGAATTGTCAGAATGGCAAAGCATACGCGAGTCGCAAAGGATATGAGATTGATTATAATTATGTCAGCCGTATTCTATCCTGTTCTAGTTGCCGCGATATTGCATATAGTGGTATTGCGGATAATAAAGAACCTGCATTGGTAGGTACACTCAGTCACATGTATGTAGGATACGGTACCAAACGCAATCCGGCTGTTACTAATGATGTATGGATTAAGTGCTATCCTGGATGGAAAGAAAATGCGGATGATGACGTATGGTTGTCTTGGAGTAGCCTGCATTTTAGCATGAAAATAAGTATCAAGAGTACACTACTTAAAAAATTCAATGTTCCGGCTACTGCGGCTATTCCTACAGGCTTCCGGAAGTATAGTCGTGTGTATACACTAGGTACAGGTGGTCCAAACCTGAGCAATGTATTTAACTCAGTATTGAACTGGCAGGGTGGAAATACAGGTCTGTATCAGTTTACACTGGAAACGACCAATGGTAATCCCCGGCATTATACCAACCTGACTAGCTACATGACATATTCTTTAAACACTACTTCACCTCAGATGACTATCAATGGCAGTAGTGGTTTTGCTGGCTTAGAAGGGGAGTACTGGATCAATGTAGTCGGCAATGACATGGTACTGGTAGCCAAGTCGGGTGCGTATGCATTGTACTTTACCAATGCGTCTACACCGCCTTCGTTGTAAATCTGGTTAAAAAAACAGGATCTATACAGAATTTTTTCGCATAGACCCTGTTTTATACATCAGGTTAACATGGGCTGTGATTGAACTACTATTGGAGGCTGTGTTTCAAAATGTATGATGAGTAAAAAGCTTCCATTCTGTTTGAACGCCTTTTTTTTGTCTTCGCGCAGGGATCTTCGCGCAAATACAGCGGCCGTCGTCTGTGTACGAAGATCCCTGCGCGAAGACAAAAGAATAATTAAACATATAAAATACTGATAGTCAGACTGTAAATCTATCATACATTTTGAATCACAACCAAAAATCACTAATAAGCCACCGACAATCAGGCATTTGATAGATCAATGTTTTTCATAAAACAAAAAACTACAAAAGTGTTTCCCCTCCTGTAGTTTTTTGTATTTTCTAAAAATATGTTGGTGTTATTCCTGTTTTCCTTTCAATACATCACACTGACTAAATGAATCAGCAACCTGGATGTAGACATCATCTTTTGATTTTTTAAACCATTCATTTAAGGCATTGGCTTTCTTCTCATTTAAGGCTGCGGCGGCTATTTTTTCCCAGTCATTTTCGAGAGAAGCAGTATGGGGAGGTATTTTATTCCGGAAATACAGAATACGTACACCCATTTTTCCGTCGTCAGTACGATAGGTAAGTGGCCGACTCACAGCTCCGACGGTCATAGTATCCAAGGCAAAGTACAAGCCCGGCTCGAGGGATTCCATAAATATTTTGCTACTACGGCTATTGGGATCTCCGATGGTTCCACCATTTCCTTTAGTGGCTTTGTCGTCCGAATAAAGTTTGGCTGCATTCGGAAACCCGATACTATCGGCTACAATAAGGGTACGCAGGCTATCGAGGTAGTTGGTTGCTTCGGTTACGTTTGCACCCGAGTAGTCGGGGCGAATCAGGATGTGGCGAGCCCGATATTCTTCCCCTTTGCGGTCTATCAGTTGTAGCAGGTGAAACCCAAACTCTGTTTCAATCACTTGCGACACTTCGCCTTTTTTCAGTTTCATGGCAGTTCCTTCAAATTCAGGAACCATCATGCCCCGTTTGGCCCAGCCCAAGTCTCCACCTTCGCTGGCCGAACCATCCTGAGAGTTGGAACGGGCTAACTCTGCAAAGTCTTCCCCTTTGTCTACAATCTGGTTGCGGATCTGATTCAGACGGGCTTTGATTTCATTTTTTTCCTGTTTGCTGATCGTAGCCAGTTTTACAATCTGTGCCACTTCTACTTCTGTGGAGAAATAAGGAATACTGTCTTTGGGCAACGCATTATAAAAATGTTTAACTTCACTGGGCGTGACTTTCAGTTTTTCGGTAATTTTTTCCTGCATCTTTTGCACCATCAGCTGTTCTTTGATCTGCGGACGAAGTTCGGATTTGATGGCTTCTGGTGTTTTGCCATAGGCTTCCATTAGCTTTTCGGGTGAGCCAAACTGGGTACGAATCATGTATTCCATGCGTCGGTTCAGGGTAGACTCAACATCTTTCTCGTCCACTTCTACTGAATCTATTTCCGCTTTGGCAGCCAACAGTTTGGAAAGCAGCAATTGCTGCAACACTTGGCATTTTTCTACTGAACGGCCATTGGCTGTCATTTCAGCATGATAAGCCTCTACTTCAGACTGTAGTACAATGTAATTATCTACTTTGGCAGCAATTCGGTCAATAGATTGGCCTTGTGCTTGAACTGCCTGGTGGCACAGCAACAGCCCAAAAATGAAAAATATATGCTTCATAAAATGCAATGATTATGATAACAGGTTGGAAGGTGTGCCTGTACACACGAAAAGAGGGTTTCTGCTTACAAAGAAACAGTATTTTCAGCGAATGGAAGCAAGTTTAACAATCTTTAACATTCCTATTGGGTCAGTATCTCAAATTGTTTAGCCTTTTGGGCATCTTCATAAATTTTCTGCTCCAGCTTCTGAATCAGTTCCACTTTCCGGCGGTTAATAATCAAATCCCGAACCTGTGCCTCTACAAAAGACAAGGGGGCAGGTTGACCAGGTACTCTGTATTCTTTAACAGCGAGCAAATATACATTTTGTTCGTCGGAAGTCTCAGCAAAACTTGCATTTTTTATAAATTTTGTCCGGTCGGAAGTTGTGTAAAAAGGTGTTTTGCGGGTAATCTCATCAAACAACACCCATACGCTGTCTGTCAGGTGGTAATACCGAGCAAAACGATAGCAGTACGATTGCAGTTCTTTGGAGGTACGTTTGGAAGGGGTGGCCATCCAGGTTCTGGCCTGTTCAATAGAAGGTAACTTTTTGGGCAATGCTACCAGTTGTGCCCGTACAATGGCCTGCTGCAAGGCAAAACTTTCTGGATTTTTCTGGTAGTATGTTTGTATTTCCTTGGATGTGACGGTGCTATCCAGATTTTTTTCTATATACTGTTTTTCAAATGCTTGGGTAAGCAGATAGTAGCGGTAGTCCTGTATTTTTTCCTCAATATCATCTCCTTCTTCTTTGGTTTCGGTTCGGGCATGTTCCATCAGGAGTTGTTTGCGTACCCAAGCTGTAGCATATCGTTTCAGAAATGCACTGCTATCTGCCGAGGAGCTATTGGCAGGAATGCTTTCCTGTACATCTGTCAGGTACAGTTTCTCCTCTCCTACACGGGCAATGACTGTACCCACTTTGCTACTAGCAGTTGGGTCAGACTGGCAACTGGTTAGACCAACCAGCAGAAATAGAATTAAATAACGAGACATGGAATATCTGTAAAAAATGCAACCAGGATTAGGAAAAAAGCACCTGACTACACGTCTGTAGTAGGTTTGGTATGCTACAGGCAAAATAGCCAGACCCATACAGCCAGCCATGTATTATACGAGAAACAGTAGCAAAAAGTTTTGCTAGTATTTTTATATAATAGCTGTCATAGGCTTAATTGCACGGGTCATTTCCCGTTTTCCTGTGGGTCCAGGGAGAGACTCTACCTGCCACCCAATGTCACGCAGATCCCGCTTAAACTTTCCTTTGGCACAGTAGGTTACCAATATACCACCGGGCACGGTCACATCATATATTTTTTGAAGCATGTCTTTTTCCCAGAGTTCGGGTTGTTTGCTAGGTGCAAAAGCATCAAAATAAATCAGGTCAAACAACCAGTAGGGCTTAAAGTCTTCCAAGGTTACGGGAAGCTTTCGTATATGAAACCTATCTTTATGAATTTTGGACTCCTTGTCCCATGGTACTGCATGCAGCTGGTTGTACAAAGCCTGCATATACATGTATCCATTAGACACCTGTGGATAGTTGAGCTTTTTGACAATATCTGCTGGAACAGGATTCGGCTCTAAAGCCACATACGATACCAGTCGGTCAGGAAAGTGTTCCTGCACCTGACAGGCCGTTAGCCAGGCATTGAGCCCTGTCCCGAAACCGACTTCAAGCAGATAAATACCTATTTTTTCTTGTAAAACAGGTTTTAGTCCAGCCTCAATAAACACATGCACTGACTCATCAAATGCGCCATGCATGGAGTGATAGTTTTCGTTTAGGGCGGCATTGTATAGCGTATGCGACCCATCGTTTGTGATTTTGATTTCCATTTTATGCCAAATAAATAGTATTTCTACATAAAATGCCTGTGGCAAGCGTGCATTAATGTCTGTATCTATTAACACTAATAAGTAGATCAAGTACTATGATCCACCAGGGTTTATTTATCTCCTTAAAACTATGACTAGCTACTTTTGCCACATAGTCAGGGTTGTATATTCCATTCTTTTCACCTAAAAAACTTCTTCAAAGTTACCCTTTTTTTGTTTTCCTAGGTTAAACATGTAAGTAAATTAACGTATTTTTGCCGAAATCACACAAACACTAAGTTGGTTATCAAACAAATAACCATCAAATATACCTGCCTGACTTCGCTTTGTAAACGTATGAATATTTATTTAACGGGCATGCCTGGCTCAGGCAAGACCACTTTCGGCAAACGCCTCGCCAAAGCCATGGGCTTTACCTTTTGTGACTTGGATGTCCTGATCACCGAACACGAAAAGAAGCCAGTCACTGAAATCTTTGCCCAACAGGGCGAAACCTATTTCCGTCAACTGGAAAGTGAGCTGCTAAAAAAAACACTTTCCTATACCCATACCATCATTGCTACTGGCGGCGGAACACCTTGTTTTTTTGATAATATGCAATGGATGTGTATGCAGGGAATCACGATTTTTCTGGATGTGACCCTACCCGAACTCACACAACGACTCATGGTAGGAGTCAAAGGCGAACAGAAACGTCCCTTGTTTGCCAATAAGACTCCGGAAGAGTTGCAGGCCAGTCTGGCAGCCATGCGTCAGCTGCGGCTGCCTTATTATGAACAGGCTCAGTTTCACTTAGGCCCACATCAAATTAAAACGGAGGTGGCGATGGCTCTGCTACAAGAAAAAGCCCCTCAGCTGTTTGACTGAAGGGCTAGTGCACTGTAGTATTTTTCGGTTAGAAATTAGAGCCAATGGTCAACATAATGCTATTGGTACTGTATTTGGTGATGGCAGCGGGAGTATTCTCGTCTTCTAGTACGTAAGGCGTGTATCCACCTTTTGTTTTAGTATTGATAAATCCCAGGTCTGCGTAAAAGTTGTTTACTTTTATACCTACACCTCCGCTGAGAGATACAATATTCCGGTTCAGTTTGTCTACACTGTTCTGATACGAGTCTGGTTGATAGTTGAAACCCGCTCGTACATAAGCAATTTCATACCGAAATTCGGCACCTAATCGATAATTGAAAACATTTCTAAAATATTGCTTTGTCTTTGTATTATAAGCTACACGTCTATTAATTCCCTCCTTATTATTTCCCCAATCACTTCCTCCTAGACGAGTAGCTCTATAAGGCATATATTCTATATCTCCTGAAACAAACCCATACTTACCAAAAAAAATAGAAGTACCTAATGATGTACGTAATGGTGTAGTTAATTTGTATTTAAATTCTGTATCCACAGTACGTACATTTACAGGAGAACCTGAGACACGTATAGTAGATAAAGATGTATAGCTTATTTCACGCATGCCATAAATAGTTGGAGTACTAAAAGACCATCCTACACGTATCCATTCTACAGGGCGATATATCAAACCTAATGTAGCATTTATACCTGTTCCCTGTATTTCTAGATTGTCTGTTAGTGTGAATTGATTAAGATAATTAAGAGATGATTGATTAACTACTTCTGTATAATTCTTTTGTATTGCATATCGGAGTGTAGCGATTCCCAAAGAAGCTCCCATATACACTTTATCATTCCAATTACCTCCCCATGCCACAGTCCATTGTCCTCTATTACCTACACTGCTTCTATTTTCACTCTGCCCTACTAAGAATGGATCTTCTATCAATTTTTTATCAGGCCCAACAGTAGCATTTCTACTCAAATTAGTAATATAATAATTACCTACATCCTGATTACCATCACGATCACTATCATATCCATCTATTAGAAATCCTTTATAAGCCAATTGAGCCATTGCTTCATTATACCCCACATTATATCCAATCTGGTTGTCTGGAATCTTAAGAAGATTGTCTGAAGGAGTATCTAATTTATCTGCTTCATTCCGAAGCCAAATAGCAACAGAATTAGCTCTGTTTGGATCTCCTTGGAAGGTTACCTCATTACGAAAATTAGCCATACGAGTATAGCTCAACCCAAACGTTCCTCCTCTCCATAGAGACTTGTCAGAATCTCGCTTAGCACCAGAGATTGCAAGGCCAAAGTTAGGAACACTAAAAAAAGTTGTTCCATCCTCTAATGAACGATTAATATAGGTACTCTTATTAGTAGTAAACGTCAATGCAGGTGTAATATTAATATCTGATTTTCGGTAAAAACCTAGTCCTGCTGGATTGCCAGAAATAGAACTAATATCTGCACCTAATGCCGTATTTACTCCTCCTAATGATTGAAACCGAGTTGTTCCAGAAGGATATAACATAGAAAACTGATGTGATTCAGTCACATAGTGATCTTCATCCTTATTAATTTGTTGGGCATGAACCATTAAGGAAGGAATCATAAAAAAGCCTCCCACCAATATATGCTGGATTTTCATAGTAAAAAGAATATATACAATTTAAATACGCTGACGAGGAAAAAAGTGTGTAAGAAGCAGTACTATAGCCTAGTTTATCACTATAGTACTGCATGTATACGATTACCGGGGAACCCGTGTCGCTGAACCATTGCTATTGCCGCCTCCACTGCTGCCACTACTACCAGAGCTAGGTGCAGGGGTAGAACTGCTACGACTTCCACCGCCACTGCTTCCACCACTGTTGCTTCCACCACCCCAGCTACCGCCGCCAGAACTAGGTGCAGGACTACTACGGTTACCACCCCAACTGCCACCACTATTGCTGTTATCATTGCTTCCACCCCATGAACTTTGACGTTGTGGGCGTGAAGATGGCAGATTGTTTGGTGAGCTACTTGGCTGTTGTTGTTGTGGCTGTGCTGGTCTGGTATAAGGAGACGATTCACTGTAACTAGACTGTCTTTCGGGACGTGTATAGGTCTCGGTAGGAGTCTGTGCAGGTACAGATGAATTCTGTCTAGTCCGGTAATCATAGCTTCCACTGCCATTATTTCCACTGTAGGTGTTTTCTGAAGACCGTTGTGAAAACTCTGTTCCTCTTGGACGTGGCTGAGGTATTCCGGTAGCCACTCTTTCCGGGCGGCCACTGATCTGAACGTCCTGTGTAGTTCTTCCAGAAGAGACAGGGTCAGTAGGAGCTACGCCTGGGTTTGTATTAGGTGTACCACCACGGTTGACACGTACCGCAGAACCATTGGAATTGCCTGGATCTGTTGTCTGTCCATTAGCCGTTTGTGTCTGCTGCGGATTATCGAAGCTTGACCGTCTGCCGCCAGTACGATTGGTATTATCAAAAGTACCATTGACGGTTTCTGTACTACGAGACCCTGTACGAGAACCATAATTTTTGTATACTGTATTATTATCTCCGTTGGATGTACTGCTACCACCACCATTGGTACTTCCCCAAACCACGTTCGAGCTGCGACCACTACCACTACCATAATAGTTATAATTATTCACCCACACGGTATTACCCCAGCCACCACCCCAATAGGAGCCATATCCTGGGCCATACCATCCACCGCCCCAATAGGGATCATACCAACCTGAGTTCCAGCCCCAGTTATTCCAACCATTATTCCATCTGTTCCAGCCCCAGCCACCACCCCAGCCTACTGATACAACTACGCCAGGGCTACACCAGCCTGAGTTCCAGCTGCCCCCCCAGCCTGAATTCCAACTATTCCATCTGTTCCACCCCCAGCCATTATTCCAGCCGCTATTCCAACTATTCCAACTATTCCAATCATTCCACCCATTATTCCAGTTGTTTCCCCAGTATGGGTCATATCCAGCGTTTCCATAGTAATTGTTTCCGTAATAGTTGTTGGTCGTATAGCCTGGATAAATACTGTTGTATCCATAACTACTGGTACGGGGTTGGGCTAAAGTAGTATTGACCGCACCATTCGTATTATATGTAGGATCGTAGTAGGTATCTCCCTGAGCCACTGGATCGGTAGTAGTGGCAACAGGAGGTGTACTTTGCTGTGTCTGCTGGCTGTACTGCGACAGGTAGTCAGGGTTCAGGTTTTTTTGTGGCTGATTCTGTGCAGTAGAAGCTTCTGTCATGGGAGCATAGGCTGCCACTTTTTTATCCTTAGAGGTAAAATATAGATCATCTGTTTCACTGCTCTGAGCCACTTGGCCACGCGAGCAGCCCGCCAGTCCTACGAGTCCTATGAGTGTAGCCGCAGCTATCGATTTAAATGCCAATGTTTTCATGACAGTATATTTTTAGAAGGTGTTAAAACTTTTTCGTTTTAGAAAGTAAACATTGTTTGGTTGTAATGTCCTATATTTGCCTACTTTATCCTTGAAACATAAAAAACAACCCAAAAGGTTTTATCGTATAAATGTATAAGTTTTTCAGGAGAAAAGTAAATCAGTTTTAGCAAAAAAAGCAGCTGTACTTTTGACACCCTGTACCTTTATAGGTTTATTCTTTAGCATATAACTTATAGAAAAAATCGTGCCATTTTTAACATTATTTAACAGAAAGATTTTTATTTTCAAAAATATATACATCCTTACTAAAATTCAGAGTCAGGCAATCTGTAGTTCTACTAGTGTTTATACAACTTAGCCCGTATCTCTAGTAGTCGCATTGTTATATATAATCAAGCCACAAAACGCTTTCTATTTAGGTTAAACGAGTGGCAAAATACAATACACAACCATCACACAGTCAACTAGTTAGACATTTTATAATATCATTTTTATTACTTTACCCCCATGAGCAAAGGATTACCCAAACGCAGCGAAGATTATTCTGCCTGGTACAATGAATTAGTCAAAAAAGCAGATCTTGCCGAAAATTCACCGGTAAGAGGCTGTATGATTATTAAGCCTTACGGCTATAGTATCTGGGAAAAGATGCAACGTGCCCTAGATGATATGTTTAAAGAAACTGGACATACAAATGCCTATTTCCCCTTATTTATTCCAAAGTCTTATCTGAGCAAAGAAGCCAGCCATGTAGAAGGCTTTGCCAAAGAATGTGCAGTGGTAACGCACTACCGCCTCAAGAATGCCCCAGATGGCAGTGGCGTTATTGTAGACCCAGATGCCAAACTGGAAGAAGAACTGATTATACGCCCAACCTCCGAAACCGTGATCTGGAGTACCTATAAAAACTGGATTCAGTCGTATCGGGATTTGCCTCTGCTGGTCAATCAATGGGCCAATGTGGTTCGTTGGGAAATGCGTACACGCCTGTTTCTGCGTACAGCTGAGTTTTTGTGGCAGGAAGGCCACACGGCTCATGCCACCGCTGAAGAAGCCGTAGCCGAAACCAAGCAAATGCTGGATGTATATGCTACCTTTGCCGAACAATGGATGGCCGTGCCTGTGCTGAAAGGGGTTAAAACGCCTAATGAACGTTTTGCGGGTGCAGAAGATACCTATTGTATTGAGGCTCTGATGCAGGATGGCAAGGCATTGCAGGCAGGAACCTCACATTTTCTGGGCCAAAACTTTGCCAAAGCCTTTGATGTACAATTTGCCAACAAAGAAGGAAAACTGGATTATGTATGGGGCACCTCGTGGGGTGTAAGTACGCGACTGATGGGAGCCTTGATCATGGCTCACTCCGATGACGAAGGACTGGTATTGCCACCCAAATTGGCACCGATTCAGGTAGTTATTGTGCCTATATTTAAAGGAGCTGAACAGTTGTCTACGATTACTGAAAAAGTTCAGCCGCTCATCAAATCCCTGAAAGCCAAAGGTATTTCTGTCAAATTTGACAACCGGGAAGGTCAAACACCAGGTTGGAAGTTTGCAGAATATGAGCTGAAGGGGGTTCCGGTACGGTTAGCCATTGGTCCGCGTGACCTGGAGAATGGCACCATCGAAGTAGCCCGTCGTGATACCAAAGAAAAGAAAGTATATCCAATGGAAGGACTAGAAGTAGAACTGGAGCAATTGCTGGAAGCTATTCAGGTAAACATCTATCAAAAAGCCCATGCCTTCCGCGAAACCATGACTACACGTGTAGATACCTATGATGCCTTTAAACAAATGTTGGACGAAAAAGGTGGATTTATACTGGCTCACTGGGATGGTACACCAGAAACGGAAGATCGGATCAAAGAAGAAACCAAAGCCACCATCCGCTGTATTCCATTAAATGCTCCCGCAGAAGCTGGAGTCTGTATGGTAACAGGCAAACCATCTGCCCACCGGGTGGTATTTGCACGGGCCTATTAAAAAACAGTGAGTGGTAAGCTGTTTTTATTGTCACTGATTGCCTGCCAATTAAGTCTTTTAGATGCTTGTTCTTTGAAAATCATTGCCTTGCTATTACATGGCAATGATTTTTTTTTAATCTTTCCCCAACAAACTATTCAGGTATTGTTTATTCGTTGGTTGTACATGGTAAAACCTCTTGCTGCCCTACTTTTTTTCCTGATCTTGACTTTCTACTCAAACCTGATTCACTGGCTTGAATCTCATTTGCTGACCTGTTATGTCAAGGGTCTGACAGGAATGGATTGTCCGGGGTGTGGCTTGCAAAGGTCTGTCATTGCCTTGTTGCGTGGAGATGTAGCGTCTTCCTGGCATATATATCCGGCAGCAATGCCCATGTTGGCCTTATTTGGGTTCACCTTTGTACATATCCGGTTTCAGTTTTCGTGGGGAGCCATGCTGATCAAATTTGGATATGTGGCTGTTGTAGTGCTTATTCTTATCAATTATATTTTCAAAATCAAAAACAATCAACTCTACTAACCCTTATGGAAAATACCGACTTGTACGGCGGTGGCTCTATGCCTCAGCAACCTCTTCCAAATGATACACTTATACTCGTTTTTGGGATATTATCTATCCCTATATGCTGTTGCTGCAATATTTTTTTCATAGGAGGTGTTCCAGGTTTAGCATTTGGAATAATTGCTCTCATTCTGGCCAACAAATCAATCGCTTTATATACTAGTAATCCCAATGCTTACCTCCTCAAATCATATAAGAATGTCAATGCAGGTCGTGTTTTAGCTATCATTGGTATTGTCCTAGGTGGTATGGCACTAATCTCCAATATTATTAGTATCATCATGTTTGGATTCAGCACTGATCCACAAGAAGCACAACAAAGAATGAAAGATCTGCTTGAGTTGTATAAATAACCGCTTTTAGATTGTAGGCGTTGCTATAAACTTTCCTTTCTTCTAAGAAACTGTCTTAAAATAGTCTCAGAGTCGTTTTATCATCAAATCAATGGCGGCGATATAGATAAAATTCTCTGAACTAAGTGTGGTTTTCTCATACTCTTTGCTCAATCGTCTGTGAAAAGAAAG
>JACCDR010315869.1_pt1 | contig 32042 bp, 23 predicted proteins | sample 7446431 | NCBI WGS metagenome assembly JACCDR01 (sample SAMN15323443, study PRJNA562643) | freshwater metagenome | isolation source: river surface water | place: USA:Blue River Watershed | collected 2017-08-17
CTTACATTCAACCGAGATGTTTCTTGTATGTTTGGAATTTAAACCCCTTTTATATAACGCGAAAGCGTCACAAGAAGAATCCCGGCTGGATGGAAGTCGGGATTTTTTTTATTAATCCCCTGTTCAGCAAACAAAAAAAGAAAAATAGTACATTGACATATGAAACAACAAGCAGAAAAACACACGTATAAATTCACGCGCATAAAGAGAAGTCGCCTCGCTATAAACAGAAGTCGCCTCGGTGAAATTAATGAAGAGTTTCGCGAGGCCGCGGCGGCAATGATGTTGCTGACAGATCCTAGGAATGGATTACTGACAAGTAAAAAAAGCCTAGCCTATTGTAAATGGAAAGAGTTCGAGGAAGGACTCAGTACAAACTTTAGCACTCTTTTCACCATAGAATGGGGTGCCGACCTTTTGTGTTGGGAAATATTGGTGGAACGCGGCTTATCGAGTATCAATCGAGAACTCCGCAAAGACTTAGATTATGCCCATTGCGAACAATGCGAGTCTTGGCTTCGTGACATTCTATGGATCATTGCCGGAGATACTGACGAAATTATGATTATCAAGCCGCTAGAATTTTGTGTCAGGACAAAAGTGAGACTAATCAAGCTCTTTACTGAAACATTCGTTCTGTGGTGCAAGCTTCGTAATAAATTCAACCAGGATTTCTTCCGCGCCATTGCTCGAGGACGCTTCAATGAAGACAAAGAGGCGTGGGCATTACTCAAGAAAAAAGTTCTAGAGCAAATTGCTCGCCCTTTAGTTCGCCGTGTATCCAAAACTAGGAAGTTCTAGTCGCTGAACCATTCAAGACCCTAGACCCGACGCATATAAATGCGTCGGGTCTTTCTTTTTTCAACCCGTTCCCTATTCGCGATTGTTTTTGTACAATACCCCGGTACAAATTTATTTTCTTAAACAAACCATATGACCAACAAAACCCACAACCAAGCAGTCCTTATCGTCCTCGATGGATGGGGTTACCGAGAAGAAGTGCTCCACAATGCGGTTGCCGCAGCAAAGACTCCCAACTTTGACAAATATTGGGCAACTTTCCCCCACACACTCCTTGAAGCAAGTGGTCTTGCTGTAGGACTTCCCGAAGGTCAGATGGGAAATTCTGAAATTGGACACACAACTATTGGTGCAGGAAAAGCAATCGACACCGATCTTGTGCGAATCAGAAAAGCTATCGACGACGGATCGTTCGATACGAACCCAGCATTCGTAAAACTCTTTGATCATGTAAAAAAGAATAATTCGACTCTCCATGTACAAGGACTTGTTGGAGATGGTGGTGTGCACAGCCATCAGGATCACCTCATTGCTTTCCTCAAAGCTGCTAAGAAAGCCGGTATCAACCGAGTAGCGATCCACGCGTTTACAGACGGACGAGACACTGCGCCACAAAGTGCTGCTGGATATCTCAAAGAGCTTGAAGAAGTGCTCGAGGAAATAAATAACGAAGTACATATCGCTTTCGTTGCATCTATCTCTGGACGATTCTTTGCGATGGATCGAGACAACAACTGGGACCGACTTTCAAAAGTTGAACAAGCATTGTTTGAACAGAAAGGTCATATTTGCGAAATGAAGCCTTCTGAATTTATTCAGAGTCTGTACAAAGATGGCAAAGTTGACGAGCACCTCGAACCTGCAGTCTTGAATGCACCCGCAAGCATGAACGATGCAACAGCAGGACAAATTAAAGAAAATGACGGTGTCTTCTTCTTCAACTTCCGAGCGGACCGAGCTCGAATGCTTTCAAAGAAAATGATTGAGAAAGCTAATGCAGAAAATATCTTCTTCGTAACACTTACATCATACGGATCTGAATACGAGACAGAAGTTGCTTACCCTCCCGCACTCATCGAAACAACTCTTGCAAAAGAAATCGCACTCGCCGGACTCACACAAGCCCACATCGCTGAGACAGAAAAATTCCCACACGCGACATACTTCCTCAACGGAGGTGTTGAACAGCCACACGAAGGAGAAGAACATGTTCTTGTTCCAAGTCGAAAAGACATCCCAACTCACGACCTAGCTCCAAAAATGCGAGCAGAAGAAATTGCAAACAAAGCAATTGAGCAGATCAATGCTGGAAAGAACTTTATTTTCATCAACTTCGCAAATCCTGACATGGTAGGACATACCGCAAATGTACCTGCAATCGTCGAGGCACTTGAGGAGGTAGATCTTCAGCTCGGACGAGTTATTGATGTGCTTCACGCAAAAGGTGGCGTTGCTTTCATCACAGCAGACCACGGAAATGCAGAGGTAAACATCGACCTAGAAACAGGCGAAAGACACACAGCTCATACGACAAATCCTGTGCCTGCAATTGTTACAGATACCCAAGTTTCACTTCGAGAAGGAGGCTCCCTCGCAGATATCGCACCAACAATCTTCCAGATTCTCGGTATTGAAAAACCTGCCACAATGACAGGTTCATCAATTCTCAAGTAATTTTTCCGCTCAAGTATCATCCAAAAAGATGACCAAACTAATGAATCATTCGAATTTTTGATTCAAGCATTTTAATTTCTCGATCCAGGCGAACATTCTCAGCTTTGAGCTGGTCAACTGCCTGCGCAAAATTTACTCTTTTCTTTGTAATTTCTTCTTTAGCTACATGCTTCTGCTGTTGTGTTTTTTCCTTGTACTGTTTCTCACTTGTCCAATGCTGAAGCTGGATTCCGAGCTTCTCTTGATCTGATTTGAGTTTTGCAAGAGCGATTTGTAATTTTTGAATTTCTTCTCCGGCTGTGTGTACTTTGTTTTTTTGAACTTCAATCTTACTCTCAAGATCCTGGCACATCGAGTCAATTTGAGATACTTCAATATCAGCTCTTGCAAGCTCACTCTGAAGACGTCTAATCTCCAACTCTTTCGAACTTATCTCTGTTTTATTGTGATTAAAAGTTCTCTGTTTCTGCATCAATTCATTCTTGAGTTTTTCTTTCTCCTGACGAATACGTTGCTGTCTCACATACTCAAGCTTCATATTCTCCCCTTTCGCCTGCTCTGCACCTGCGCTTCTGTTGAAAGCACCCTCCTTCTTCACAGTCGCTTGGTCATGGTGAGTTATATCACTTTGCTGAGTATTGTGATTATATGCGTGCGCTGCCGGCGTCGCAGTTGGCATTGCTGGTTTTTGGCCTTGCGACCCATAATGGGATGGTGTTGCATGTCCTGGCGACATCGGTCGCTGATATCCATGCCCAGCTGAAGCACCCGGAGCACTTTGTCCTTGTGGTTGATTACTTCTATTTGGAGGCGTAAAGAAACCCATATGAGTTAATTGTAACTTATTTTTCTAAAAATTGAGAGAAGTTGAGAAGCGGATGTGAGTATGTATTGCGCGAGGTTGTGATCTGTATATCAAAATTTGACGAAGAAATAATTTGCAAGATATCTGTAGGGTGCTGAACATGAGCAAGATTGCATGTTTTTATGTGCACATAAGGTTTTCTCCAAACATCAATCTCTTTGTTTCGATCTAGAAATACAAGAGTGAATCTTTGGTCTGATTGGGAACATCTAATCTTGATTTCTTGAAACCCGCCAACAGAAAGAAAGGGACGCTTGTCTAGATATGTATCAAATTTTATGTCGAAACCATCTGTAGATGTACTCATATCAACAAGAACAGAATTTATAGATATTTTATCTATGATTTCAAACCCCCTCTCTATGTATAGGTACTCATTCATTAATTGCATTTTTTCTACAACTCTCTGTCTAAAATATCCAACAGAATTCTGGACTAAAAGAAGTACTATCGTCACTATCATGACATAAATCACAAACTCAATAAGAGAGAATCCTCGACATCTACTTTTTTGCCTTATTCGCCGCATAATTTATTTTATTGGAAGAATATAAAAAACGGGTTCGTAGCGAGCGGTTATATACAAATTATATTGATCACAAAATAAGTCAGTCCCTCTCCCGTACGGCAAATTAAATGTTCGTACCAAGCGGAACTCAGGCGCCAATAACTCCGAGTCAGGCACATCAAGTCTATATAGATCAATCTGACCACCCGACTGCGTCGAAAGCAGAATAAAACCGCCATCCACCGTGATAATGTCGTCCACAGAAGCTCTTATCTTTTGCCCCCACTCTTCACCCAAACTTATAGTTGATAGCGGTGCTGAGGACGTTGAGATCTGAGAGATATACGAAACCTCATTCCCATAAATTGTCCTTCCAAAAATAAACCCTCCCGACAAATGGTCGAGCCTTTTACCATTACCCACAACACCGACGGCGTCATACTCTCCTACTTTTTCTAAGCTGTGTGTATCGAAAATCTGAATTTCGGGATCGAGAGTATTCATCACATAAACTTTTCCGTCAAAGGTATAGATATAATTAACCGTGCCACCAATTTCTTTTGATTTTGCATATCCGACCGTACGGTTCGCATCTATCTTTATGGAGAAAAACTCGTGACCATCATTTTTCTCCAAGCCAATAAAAAGACTATTCGACTCTGCATCAAACGCGAATGCGCGTGCAGCAGCACCAGAAATCGGCAACTTATGCGTCCACGCGAGCTGTGGCAAGCCATTGTTCAAAATATGAAATCCTCTCACGTGCTCCGCAGTTCCTGAACCCAATACAAATAGCATGTTGCCAGCCACGATTGCAGACCGCACGCCAGGGCCAGAGTCCAAGGAGTAAACCGCCGTATCTTTTGACACATCAGTGTCATACCCAGAATTGAGACGGCTCATAATTTCTCGCTTGGGATACACGAGAATATCTGGATCAGTAGTACTTGAAGAATCAAGGCCAATATATATTTGGTCCTTAATTACTTTCACAAAAGTAATTTCGGTCGATGACGCTACATCAATAATTCTAAAGCGCGAGACGTGCGACGCGGCAAAATTTGCATTATCCAACTCTTTCATACTAAAACCACACAACTTCTTACCCACAGCCTCGGATGTGCCGAGCTGCTTTATTGTGTAAACATTTTTTGCTCTCGTAACGTGAGCTTCGGCTAGTTTGTACTTATTGATCGCTAGTCCTGAAAGTTCTTTACCCGATTTTAACCACGAGTGAAGTGTTTCTGCCCGGTTTAATATCAAAACAAGTAATCCCAGCGTCGATGACACAATCACGAGCGAAACCAAAGCCTCGACTAACAAGAAGCCTCGTCTCATCCCTTGCCTTACTCTTTTTGTGACACTACTCCTCTTCATATTTTATAGACTTGAAATACCTTGTGTCATTTCATAAAAAGGCGAAAGCATCGCAATAGAAATAATTCCAATAACTCCCCCGATAACAATCATTGCAAAAGGTTCCGCTAGTCTCGAAATCAATTTTATTTTTTGCTCATTTCTTTCTTTGTGAAAGTTGGCAAGTTCAAGAAAAACGAGATCAAGTGACCCAGATCGTAATTCCACTGCAACTGTAGCCTTCCAAAAATCTACGATATCTTTGTGGATGTATCTGCTTAACTTTTGAGAAACATAAATATCGCCAAGGCACCCCACCAAGCCACCCACAACCCCCTTTCCGACTTGCTCAAAATACTCACGCACTCTCAGATTCTCAATACTCTTTGCCCCATCACGGAAAGATGTCTCTAGGTCTCTGCTTGAGATATATGAAAGAGAAATATAAGACCAAAATAATGAAAGTTCATAATCTGACATAAGCCGGTAGAGCGCTGCTGTCATGAAGAATTGTTTACGAACAATCTCGCGCAACTGTCTCCTGTAGAACGCGGCAACAAGCAAAATCGATGCAAGTATAAACAAACAAAAAAATGGATGCTTAACAAGAACGTTACTTACTCCGAATACTACTTGCGACATACCTCCAATTTTTATTTTTGTGTTCACAAGTGTTTTTTGAACTTGAGGGACAATAAAGACCAACATCGAGACTACCGCAAACAAAGCGATCAAAGATAAAGCCGCAGGATAAATAAATGCAGATTTCATCTGCGCGCGTACTTCGCGCTCGTATGTAAGCCTAGAGGAGACCATCCCTAATGTATTTGCCAATTCTCCCGAAGAAAGAGATTGAGATATCAGTCCAACATATGGAGAAAGTAGCGGAAACGCAACAACAAAAGATTCTGCAATTTCATCCCCCTCTCCTGTCGCGGCGAGTCTTTCCACCACACGCAAACGGATTTTCTCCGGAATACAAAAAATCGAACAATCGATTGCATCCGAGAGACTCACCCCTTTCTTAAGTAAGTGAGAGAGCGAGGAAACAAAACGCTCAGTCACTCTTGCTGAAACCACCTCTGAATTACTTAGACGACGATATATCTGGTCGATCTTTAAGTAAAAGAATATTTTCCTGCCTACAGATCTCAAGAAATTCATATGAGTTTCTTGATTGTAGAAGTCCGGTGCTTAATTTTTTATCAAAATATCCAATCTCCATAATTGCTCGACGGACAAAGGAATCTGTACTGCCGACTCGTTCTTTGATTAGTCTTTGTCCGATGAATAAAACCGCTGAACTTGAAAGTGATTCACGGCTAATTCCAAGCTGAAGTAGCCTCTCAGGTATCTCAGCAATTGAACCAACATGAAGTGTTGTGATGACAAGGTGCCCCGTATGAGACGCGAGATCGACAAGCTCCGCCGTCTCATGATCTCGCGTCTCCCCAACCACAATGACATCTGGATCTTGTCTCAATACCGACTTGAGAGCGAGCTTAAATGTAAACCCATAATCTTCGGACACACGAACCTGTTTTACACCTTTTACATATGACTCAACAGGATCTTCGATTGATACAACTGACCGTCCCATTAAAAGCATTTCTCTCATGAGCACATAAAGGGTCTCTGTTTTTCCGGAACCAGTCGGACCTGTCACCACGATAAGTCCTCGCCTCTCTTTCATCCCCTTCCTTACAAGATCAAGCTGCGCTGGGTCAGAAATAATATCTTCAAGTTTATGAGCGGACTTACGATGCCCCGACAATCGCATCACAATTGTTTGTCCATACACAGTAGGAAGAAATGAAGTTCTGATAAATATCTGCCGAGTTTCCACAGATGTATCTATACCTTCCACACCTCCACCGCCTGATTGTGCGGGCACAAAAATTGAAAACGCTCCATCTTGCCCTTTCTCTTCAATATCAATTCTAATGCGACAGTAAATTTTTAGTCTTCTTTTTAGTTCTTCGTACACCGCTCGCGAGATGGTACATATATGTCGCAATTCACCATACTCCCTTACCCCAACATCGACTCCATGATCTTGAGTATGGATATGAATGTCTGATGTGTGAGGAGTGATTTTAGAGAAAAGAGTGGACAAAAAGTCGCCAACGTCTTCACCTCTCGATGTTCTCAGTAGGATTTTATTCACAAATCTTATTCTCCGATATCACGATGAAATAAATATAAAATGTTAACGAAAAATCAGGTCAAGCTCAGACCTACTTACTCACCAATAGCAACTTTTGTTCTTACAATTGCATTACAAAATGCTTTCGTATCAAACAATTTTCCAACTTCAAGACAGAGCCAACGCATATATGTACCCGATGAACAATCAACACAGAGCTTCAATACGGTAAGCTCTTTGCCTGCATCGGCTGATTCCGCAAGAGAGTTCCACTTTGCTTTTATCTCCTCTTGTCGGAAATCTCCTCCGACTTTTGATACACGTTCAATCGATTGAGACGTCAGATCGCTCAATTTTATCTTTTCTTCACCCAAAAAACTTATATTGAATATCTCAACTTCTTTAAACGGATTTTCTTGATCTTTCTTTAATCCAAGTCGTGCATTCTCGCGTGTGAGTTCGTGCAGCGCTACACCCTTCACTGTTTTTGATGAGAAATTCGGATACGGCATATTATGTTTTGAGACAAGTGTCCCAATTCTCTCTTTTATTTTTTCTTCAGTATAGACTCTCATTGTCACATCAAAATCGGTTTCCTCGACAATGCCAAGTACATCGCCCGTATCTGTCTGCACTCCAAGCACAACCTCAATCTCGTAGGTCTTGTTGAGGCCAATGTACTTATCTTTATTTTTAAGCTCATCACCATAAACCGCAATAAGTACCCCTTCTGCCATAGGGTCGAGCCGTCCGGCATAACTCCGCTTCATCTCCCATAGGTCGTCATTGTGTATAAAGAAGTCTTCCATCGCCTGAAGCGGTGTTTCCCCTTCGTGTTTCCATAACACAACATAGCCCCCTTTCTCACTAGTCTTGTGGATCGATTCCATTACGATAGAATGGTATATATTATGAAAAATGCAAGCAAATTAAGCACTGAGCCATACAAAGGCGTACGAGACTTTTATCCAGAACAATTTGCTGTTCAGCATCATATGTTCTCAGTTTGGCGAAAAGTACTCCAAAAATACGGCTACGACGAATACACGACATCCATCCTTGAGCCCTCAGAACTCTATCGATCTAAAGGAAATGACGAAATTGTTAATGAACAAACATATACATTCATAGATCGAGGCGAACGAGAAGTGACACTTCGTCCAGAAATGACACCTTCTGTTGCTCGACTTGTCGCTCAAAAGAAACGCGAACTCGGCTTTCCTCTCCGATGGTTCTCGATTCCGAATTGTTTCCGATACGAACGACCACAAAAAGGTCGTCTTCGAGAATTCTGGCAACTCAATTGCGATCTCTTTGGACTTTCAGGAGTTGAGGCTGATATAGAAATTGTGCGAATTGCATATGACATCATGAAAGAATTTGGAGCAAAAGACTCAGACTTTCAGATTAAAATCAGTTCACGAAAATTACTCAACGCACTTTTTAGTGATTGGTATGAACTCGACGAAGACAAAGCAAAAGCGCTCCAGAGACTCATTGATCGAAAATCAAAAATGCCTAGCGAGGAGTTCTATACAAGTGCAGAACACATTGTTGGGGAACCTTTTTCTTTCCTCAACTTTAGCGATGCTGTCGGTGCAGAGAAAGACGAATTAAACGCAGCACTCGCGATCCCAACAATTAGAGAAGCAAAAGAAGAACTTGATCAAGTGATCTCTACACTAAAATCTTTTGGCCTAAGCAATGTGGTATACGACGAGACTCTCGTTCGAGGATTTGATTACTACACAGGAACAGTGTTTGAAGTATTTGATTTGGATCCGGAGAACCCACGAGCGCTCTATGGTGGCGGACGATATGATGACTTACTTTCCCTCTTTGGTGACGAGAAGGTACCTGCGGTTGGATTCGGGGCTGGTGACGCTACTATGCAGAACTTCCTTGAATCACGTGGCCTCCTTCCTAAATACCAATCATCTGCAGATATCATGATCTGTGTTATGGAAGAATCTGCACGCGCATATGCAGATGAAGTTGCAAATACAGAACGCGCAGCTGGAAAAAATGTCGCCATCAACTATTCATACAAATCTGTTGGTGATCAGATCAAGGCAGCAAACAAACTCTCAATCCCAAATATCATCATAATTGGCTCAAAAGAAGCAGAATCAAAAACGTACGAAGTGAAGAAAAGTTCAAACGATTAATAGTCATTAATTTACGGTATAATTTCACATAACATGCGAAAAATAGTTCTTGATATTGAAACACGAAATACATTCCAAGATGTTGGTAAGGCCGATCCAGTACTTCTCGATATTTCAGTTGTATGTATTTACGATTCAGAAACCGACTCATACTCAAGCTATCTCCAGGAAGAACTCCCAAAGCTCTGGCCGATACTCGAAGCAGCTGATGTGATCATCACATTCAACGGCGAGCACTTTGATATGCCAATTTTGAACAAATATTATCATGGCGATCTCCTCAAGATTAAACATATCGACCTTATGGCAGCACTTCGAGAATCCCTTGGTCGCCGAATCGGACTCAATGCGGTTGCACAGGCAACTCTCGGTATTGGAAAAAGTGGAAACGGTCTCGACGCAATCACATGGTGGCGCGCAGGAGAAATCGATAAGATTATCAAGTACTGTATTGATGACGTGAAAGTAACTAAAGAAGTGTACGAATACGCGCTCAAAAACAAATCTCTCAAGTATCTCGACGGCCAATCAATCGCTGAAACACCTATTAACACAAAGGGTTGGGATGATAAAAAAGATGTTGCGATGACTATGAGTCTCCCGTTCTAATTTACTTCTTTTTTTGCGATCAATTCTGCTATAATAACGAGCAGTTTATTAATTTAGTAGAGATTTTAAATTTAAATTAAAGATATATGGATCCCAATCGAGAATTTCAGCCGATGGTAAATACAGACCACCAGATTCCTGCTCACGTAGGAGGAACGACTTCAATTTGGTCAAAGATAATTATTCCACTTGCAATCGTTATTGCGGGAGGTCTTATTGCATGGGCTATTTATGCTTCACCAATCGACTCAGGCGCTAAAAACGATGTGAAAAATGTTGTTGCAGGAGCTCTTCAAGAAGGAACTGCGCCCGAAGCAAAATTCTTACCAGTAACTGACGCTGACCACATTCGAATTGGTAACAAAGATGCAAAAGTAATTCTTATTGAATACTCAGATACAGAATGTCCATTCTGTAAGATGTATCACGAAACACTCCAGAAGCTTTCAGCAGACTTCGGTAAGGATAATCAGTTTGCATGGGTATACCGACATTTCCCTCTTGATATCCATAAGAAAGCTCGAAAAGAAGCTGAAGCGACTGAATGTGCTGCTTTCGTAGGTGGAAAAGATGCATTCTGGAAATATATTGACCTTGTGTACAAAGAAACAAAATCTAACGACTCTCTTGATCCAGCGAAGCTTTATACATTCGCCAAAACAGTTGGTGTAGATTCAAAACAGTTTGCAGAGTGTCTTGATTCAGGAAAAATGGCAGACAAAATTGCTAGTTCTTACGCTGAAGCACTTGAGACAGGCGCACGAGGAACACCTTTCACAGTTCTCTACTACAAAGGTGAATACATCCCACTCGTTGATGAACAAGGACGAAGTCTCGGAGCTCTTCCGTATGACATCATGAAAAAGATTATTTCTGATCTTCTTTCAAAATAAAATAGTCTGACATTATTAAATAACCGCTTGCCGTAACAACGACAAGCGGTTATTTAATTTTATACTTCCGAAACAAGATCATCGATAAACTCCTGGATTCCTTTGTACGATTCTCCATATTTTGATACATCGGGAAAATCAAGATTCATGATTCGGGTATGCACTGATTTAATAAGCTTCTTTAGCTTATCCAACTCATCCAAGTCTATTTCATACCCAAGCTGAATAGACTTCACTTGTTTCTGAATAGTTTTTGGCTCAAGAAAATCGATTACTCCTCTATTTACTTTGCATGTTTTGAAGTCTCGTGAATTCTCGATCAAGAGCTTATAGAAAAGGAGCTGTCTCTTGAAATTATCGAGTTTTATCTTTTCTCTGTCGTCAGCCCCACTCCAATCTGCGATCGCTCGGCCAGTCTTATAATCCCGAACAATAAACTCGCATGAACTTCCAAGTCTTGCCGGGGCTGAACCCTCAGACAAGTCAGTAATTCGATCAATTTTTCCTGTTACCGGTACACCATTGATTACCACCCCTTGATCTCTAAAGTTTACTTCTGTTCGATCTTTTGCAGTAAACGTGTCGCCCTTATCCTTCATGTACAGAGAAAGAGCAATCTTCCCCTTTTCGAGATACTGTTCGAAGTCCTTGTTGGCGAGTCGTTCTGCCTTAAGAGCTTTCTCAAACGTCTCGTGCACGACTTCTTCAGCAGGAAGTTTTCCCTCTTTCTTAAACTGTGTCACCGCGAGCTCAAGAGCTTTGTGCATTGCAGAACCGAACGAGGCAGGCGCTTGTTTTGATTGCGGAAAACGGAGAATATTTTGTTCAAAAAACTTCTGAGGTCCTCCTTTCGATAGATTCAGAAAGTTATTCAAATGCGTAATCGAAAGCTGGTAGTTATCAAGCATTGAGAGCAAGAGAACTTTTTCATCATCTACAAACGGAGGCGTATTGAATGTAAGATATGAAGATGTAAGCGCCTCTGTTGTGTCCGGAATGACTTCATCGAGCGCAACTCGTTCTGGTGTACCAAGAACTCCATCGGCAATATACCGAAGAAGATTTGTTTCTTTCCCCTTATTATCATGACTGTGTGACGTGAGCATAAGATGCTTCTTTGCTCGAGTCAGCGCTACGTAGAATAGTCGTAAGTAATCATCGCTCGCGTCACTCTGCGGTGAAATCGGCATATTGCTCGGTGGCGGCAGTATCTGTCCTCGCCCTTTGCTAATCCATTCCTGATCCTGACATGAAAGGATAAATACCGAATCATACTCAAGCCCTTTTGCTTTATGTGCAGTCAGAAGAGAAACAGCATCTCGAGAATTCATAAACGGGCTTTTATCGGCAAGAGAAATTTCATTCGTTACATGAAGATCAACAAATTCTACAAGATCTGCGACTGTCGTAATCTGTCCGTGCTTATACTCTTTGATTGACTCGATAAATACTCGAAGGCTCGCGAGAAATGACATGTACTCAGCTTTTTCGTGAGTAAATCTTTTTTCATTAAAATAATAATCTTTAAATGGAGATGTGTATGTTTTTACTCGTGGACCTGCAGCACCATCCACCTCATCAACCTCACCCTCTTCGTCAAAGAGTACAGCGTCATCAGAGCCTACAATTTGATCGATAATCTTGGGTAGTGGTTCATAGCCAGCCGCCACAGAGAGACCAATCATGAACTCGGCGATTTCTTTCATTTTGATGCCCTCGGGAGTCTCTGTGTCTCCTTCTGCAATCATCGTTTCAAACCATGGCTCACGAGCTTTAAAAGCCTTCTGGGAGAGTCTCCAGATGGCAATTCGATTAAGACCCCAGAATGGAAAACTAAGGATCTCTGACATGAGATTATCGACATTCTCTTGTTCTCCTAGGCGTATAGAATTGAGACAACGAGCAATCTTAATAATCTGCTCTACATGAGGCTCAAAGAGCACATTCTGTTCTCGTTCATAGATAATTGGCACTTTCTGTTTTTGGAGAAAAGGGACAATAGATTCAAGTGTCTTATGTTTTCGAGCTATGATAGCAATATCTTTTGGTGATACACCCGCATCAATCTGTGCTCGAATTGCTTTAGCAACATAATGGAACTCATGAACACTTGTTGGAAGTTCTTTTACAAAGATTTCACCGAGGTCTTTATGTGGACCTGCTGCAACAAGATCTTTCTTAATTTCTTCCACGAGATTCTCAAGTCGCTGACTTCCTTTTCGGATAAGCGCGAGAGATGAATCGACAATACTTTTTCCGGAACGGTAATTTTTTGTAAGTGTGACAAGAGCCGCCGTCGGGTAAAGCGATTTAAATTCAAGAATGTTTGAAAGCTCTGCACCTTGAAATTTGTAGATCGACTGATCATCGTCACCTACCGCCATAATGTTTGGATTTTGGTTGATATGCGGCGCATCTGCAAGAAGCCGACAAAGTCTCATCTGTGCACCGTTTGTATCTTGAAACTCGTCGATAAGCATGTACTGAAATTGCTCCTGAAGTTCATACCGAAGAGACTGATGTTTCTCAATCGCCGCAATAGTATCAAGAATCATATCGTCGAAATCATAGAGGCCTCGTTTATGCATTTCATCTTGATACTGCATGTACACTTCAGCAAGAGCTTCAAGTTTGTCGATATACTTTGTGTCCTTAAGAACACTTCTCTTGTCGTCGTCTTTTCGGAGAAACTTTTCCTTCCAAGCAGAAAGAGGTTTCGTATCCCCTTCGCACTGAGCGATTGCCTGAGCAAGCGAGCGCATTATTACCTCCTCGAGCTGTTCGACAACAAGTCCGATCTTGACTGATCCATTCACTTTTTTGAGCTCGGCATTTTTCTCGCACGCCGTTTTGAATGTATCGAGTGCAGCACCGATAACAGGAATTTGTTTTTGACTCAATCTTTCTTCGACTACAGGAAGAAAAACTTCAGTGAAAATATCACCTACAATTTTGTTTCGTGAGAGAACAATCTTAAATTCTTCTGGTGTGTATCCACCCTTTTTAAGATCAGCAATAAGTCTCTTTGCTGAATCAAGATATGTGTACCCTTGTTCGCTATGATACGACTTAAGCGGGCTTGCAGCGGGGAGGTTCTCAAATATCTCTTCCAAAACCGAAATCTGATCGAGGTCGCCAGCGGGATTGTAGAGTGCGGAGTTATAGAAAAATTCTGGAAACAATTCGATTACATATTTACAAAAACCGTGGAATGTAAAAATCGCTACTCGATATGCCTCTTCGCCAATAAGCGACGAAAGTCGCTCTCGCATATTCACCGCACCCGACTCAGTAAAGGTAAGACAAAGAATCTGTGATGGTCGCGCTTGCGTTTCCTTAAGAATCTTTGCAACCCGAAGGGAAAGAAGTTCGGTCTTACCAGAACCAGGACCTGCAACGACGAGGAGCGGACCCTCCACAGTATCTACAGCTCTTTTTTGCTCTGTATTGAGCTTTGCATATCGCTCTGCAAATTGTGGCTTTTCTGGTGGATTTCCGTGCTGTTTTTTTGCAGTCATATCGTAAGAGTTATTGTATTTATTATCTCAAATTTGATCTTTTTTTGATATAAAAAGAGTATATTGACATATATAGAAGCATAATGTACTTTGAGCTTCGATCGTTCTTTTCAGATGCGTTATTGTTCATAGCCTTGTGAAATTTTAATGAAGATTTTATAAGGCTATGAGCAACAACATTATCAACTATGACGCGCTCCGCGATGCAGGAGTAAGAAACTGGAAAAGAATTGCCTTGATCCTACTCATCGGGTTAGCTACGTTCCTCACTTGGCCGACTCTATCAAGAAGGATTGCGGAGGTACGAACTCCGAAACCTCCAAAGACCGAGGTTATGCAGTACGTGTTCACGGTTCTTGAGCGGAACGATACCCATCGACTCTTGCACTGTTCTGCGATTTTTGTGGCAGATGACATTTCTGCCCCGATCGTAACTACGTACGGCCAGATTTATCTGCCATACGGCGCACTCACGGACATTCCACAACGCGGCGAAACTTTCCGGCCGGTCCCCACAGACACGGCAGGAAAATATAAACCACTCATGCGATCAGCGCCGCCGACGGATGCAGAACGTAGCGCACTTGTACCGCGCGTCGTCAGATCCGCCGCACCAACTCCAGCGCCGACCCCACCACCCAAAAAGCGGTGAATTGGTCCTGGACCGCAAAAGGCCGCCTCGTTTCCGAGGCGGCCTTTCCATATTCTAAATTACGCATACATATTTACATATTATAATATATATGTTATAATTATATTGTAAGTTCTTCGCTCGGTTTTCCATAGTTCTCAGCAATTAATTCTCCTTGATCGTTGGGAACTATGGAAAAAACCGATACAAAAACAGACGCGGCCCGCGAAGCAGGGCAAAAAAACAGTGAACTTTGGGCAAGATTGAAGGATGCAGGTTTGGGCATATTCATGTTCTTTTCGATCTTCCTATTCTCACTGGGTGGCTACGGTGCAATATGCTTGTACGAAAAGTACGGGGCAAAAAGTACCCCGCACTACGAACACCCATACTACTCGTACACATACGGAGCAGAATCACTTCATGAGGACTACATTTACAAAGTTAAAGAAGTTCTCGAAGGCAACTTGATCTGCGAAGCTGTGGGGACAATACCCACGAACACGATGTTGGTACGTTTAGCCGCAACTCAATACCCGCTCGTCTTCAGGGATAAGACCCTCCGAGCAGGAATTTGGTTTACCATCAGCAAAGACGGAAAACCAACCCTCATCAACCCTGGAGGATACATCAAAACCTCCAGGTAAAACGCGACCTAAAGTCGCACAAAAAGGCCGCCCCTCACAGGGCGGCCTTCTTACTTTTCTTTCTTTAAATAAGTCTATTTTTTCTTACTAAACCTTTTGATTAAATCATTATACGATGGCATTTTCCCTTTATTAGGGCAGAACATTGAGAGCTGGGATCGTATACCTTCATATTCACCGCGCTTAGACTCGTCGCTTGGAGGTTTGATCTGTTTTGCACTATTCGCCAAATCTCGCATGAGAGTGTCACAATATTTTTTATCATTCATTTTATAGTTAAAAGGAGGAAGATAATTATTTGGACACAACCACCCAGCACTATTTTCAGTAATACAACTCAAATAGTCATTGTTCAGTTTAGCTATTTTATCAACATAATCACGATACGCTTTCTGTTCGTCTTCACATCCAGGAGCCTCTCCGTTTGGGAAAGAGGTTATGCCGTTAGCCTTTATACATTGGTCAAGCTTATTCTCAGAATTTTTTTGATCTGCTTTCGCAGCGTTATACTCTGCAAGAATATCAAGACACTGCTGTGGACATGGTTTTGTCCCACTTCCACTTCCCTGACCAGGTTGAGTATTTTTACCTATAGCTTTTGACACAAGAGCCACTGGATCATTATCCGTACCTGCATTTTTGAATGTGTACGCTACTCCTGCAAGCAACGCCATAGCGATAATCGCTACTCCAACAACTGCGAATCCGCTCTGATTTTTTTTCATAATATTTAGTCTATGTCTTTATTAATAGACCAATTATGAACCCACTTGCGGGAATAGCAAGGAAAAAGAAAGAGACTGAATATTTTTAGTAATTCTTCAACCGATTGATCTTATCGTGTTGTCGAATCTTTTCATGCGCCTTCGCTTCAATCTGTCGAATTCGTTCTCGAGTTACTCCGAACATCTTCCCCACTTCTTCAAGAGTGTGTTGGATACCATCTGTGAGCCCGTGTCGAAGTGCAAGAATTTCTCGTTCTTTTTCTGTGAGGTCTCCGAGAATTTCTTTCACCTGATCTGCAAGAATTCGTCGTGATGATTCCTGGTCTGGAGAAAGAATTTTATCTTCTGGTACGAAGTCAGCAAATACCGATGAATCAGATCCGTCTTCACTGTTTACCGGAGCGTCAAGCGATACAGTGTTCTGATCGATTTTTTCAATCATGTAAATCTTATCTACATCGATTCCCATTTCAGTCGCGATTTCTTCTGGATATGGTTCTCGTCCGAGATCCTGAACAAGTCGTCGTACAACCTGCTTATATTTAGCAATTGTTTCTACCATGTGTACTGGAACTCGAATCGTTCGTGACTGATCAGCAAGTGCTCGAGTGATAGACTGTCGAATCCACCATGTCGCGTATGTTGAGAATTTGAACCCTTTTGACCAATCAAATTTATCTACAGCCTTGAAGAGACCGAGGTTTCCTTCCTGAATAAGGTCGAGAAGTGTAAGGTCTGGTGATCGATTCGCATATTTCTTCGCAATAGATACCACAAGTCGGAGGTTCGCCTTCGCAAGAAGCCCCTTAGCTTCCATGTCTCCTGCCTGAATTCGCTTCGCGAGTTCTTTTTCTTCGGCTGCACCGATAAGTGGGTACTGTCCGATTTCCTTCAAGTACATCTGAATTGAATCGTAACTATCACCTTTTGTAGATGAATATTTCTTCAAAAGTTCATCTTCTTCTTTTTTAAAATCAAGAAGTCCGCCTCCTTCAAGAACATCAATACCCGCAGTCATGAATCGCTCGTAGAGTTTATCGAGGAAATCAATATCAGTTTCAATAGTTGGAAATTCCTTCAAAATTTCATCGAATGTCACGAAGCCTCGCTCCTTTCCACGCGTCATCAAAAGAGTCGCCTTCTGTTCAAAAGACTGTGCTTTTGATCCCGGCTTTAGCTTGGCCGCGTTTGCTGTATTCTGATTATTTGCATGACCGAAAGCTGCGACTCGAGTTGCTTTGTGCGCTGACTTTTTTGTTATTCGCGGAGCCTTCTCTGCTACTTTTGCTTTTTTTGGTTTTGCTACCTTTGCTGGCTTTGCCTTTTTGGGAGCCTTCTTAGCTGTTGTTTTAGTTGGTTTCTTTGATGTGGGCATGTTGGTTTTGTTAAATATTATTTTCCTTCTTTGGCTTCTTTTTCCTTAAACTTTCCTTGTGATATTTTTGAAAGATGTAATGTAATTTCTTTACATACCATGAGTAGCTCTTTTGCTTTTTCTTTATCTCCTTCTCTTTCTACTCTCTGCAACTCAGTCATCACTTTTGTAAATAATTCCTTAAGAGTTATTTCTTCAAGATCAGTGACGAGCGATGTGAGTTCTTCGTTCATTCGAGGACTTCCCGCGTAGAGAATTTCGGCCTCAAAAAGAACATCAGGAGGTGGTAACTCCACTATCTTTACTATTCTATTAAAAATTCCCTCTTGAACTTGAGCTATTGAGCTATGAAGTTCGTCTATGTTGAGATCAGCAGTTGGCTGATGTTTAAATAATGTATCGAGACTTTGTTTTGCCTCTTCAACATTTCCTTTGTATATAATTGTTGTTAGCCCTGCAATTCGCTCTATGATCCGATCTAGTTGTGACTTTGGACCGCTATTTAAAGCGGATGTATCGCTTCGTATGAAATTGTTCTCGAAGTCTTTTTCGAGGATCTCGGGAGCCTTCGATAGGTCTTCCTCAAGATCTTTCTCTGCGATTTGCGTCGCTAAGGCAATCTTAGATATAAAATGCGATCTGTCAACCGCACTTTCAATCGCCTTCACAAGCGGAAGCACTTTTGCCACAACCTCTTTTCGAAGAGCTCGTTTATCTGACTCTCCTTTGTGCCCCTCTACTACGACGTTCAGATAGTAATCAATTACATGGACTGCTCCCTTAAGGGCTTCAATAAATATCTTTTTATCTTTGAGAATTACTGACGCTGGATCTTCGTCTTTTGGGAGCACTGCCACTTTTACATCCAGATTGTTTTTGAGCGCAATTGACCAGGCTCGAAGTGTTGCGTTAATTCCCGCCTTATCTGCATCATAAATCACCATCAACTTATCCGTGAGTCGCTTAATCATCTTTGCATGAAGATCAGTAAGAGATGTTCCTGAAGTTGCGATTGCATTATCGAATCCGTTCGCATGACACATAAGGAGATCCATTTGACCTTCTACAAGAACTGCATACTTCCACTTTCGTATACCGTCTTTTGCTTTGTGGAAACCATAGAGTGTTTCTGATTTGTTGAATAGCAATGAATCCGGACTATTTAAGTACTTAGGTGAACCAGCCTCTTCTTTACCGAGCAATCGTCCTGAGAATGCAATGACTCTTCCTGATGAATCAAATAATGGGAACATTACTCGATTTCGGAATCGATCATATACACTTTTTCTGTCTTCTGAATATTTTATAAGACCAGCTTTATCGAGCACTTCTTCTGGTGTGAATTTTGAAAGATATGCATACATATTTCTCCATCCATCCGGTGCAAGTCCGATTCTCCATTCAGCAATCATTTTACTTGGGAGTCCTCGCTTCTCGAGATAACTAAGCGCCACCGAACTTTTGGCAATTTCTTTTTGGAAAAAATTTGTCGCCGCTTCGATCGCCTTTCGTACCTCATCCTTCACAGGATCATCCGCAGATTTAAACTGTGCGAGCTCAACCCCTGCTCGATCAGCAAGAATCTTGAGAGCGCCCTTGAAATCAACTTTTTCAAATTCTTGTACGAATGTGAAAATGTCTCCTTTTACACCACAACCGAAACAATAGTATGTGTTTCGAGATGCTGAGATGTAGAAAGATGGTGTTTTTTCATTATGAAAAGGACAGCGGGCTTTATAGTTCCCGCCGGCCTTTTCAATTTTGATATACGACCCGATTACCTCGGCGATACCAAGTCTGTCTTTGATTGTTTCTGCTGCTGATCGCATTGAAGGTTTGCTTCGAATTACTCGGTATTACCCGCGCAAATTATATGAGCTAAGCTTCTGGCTGTTCTTCTGCGTTTGCTTTGAAGTGACTTTCGTTCTGGAGCTGCTCAATCATGTTGTACTTCGGACTTCCCTTGAATCCTGTACCTGCAGGAATAAGTCGACCGATAATAACGTTTTCCATAATACCGTAGAGTGGATCTGGATTTCCCTTAAGAGCTGCTGCAATAAGCATCTGGTGAGTGTGTTGGAATGACGCTGATGCAAGGAAACTCTTTCGGTTAAGAGACGCTTTCAAGATACCCATTACTACGAGTTCTCCCTTAGCCTCTGTTCCATTTCGCTTCTTGAGCTCTTTATTAATCACATCGAATTCAAACTTTTCTACAATATCTCCTGTTGAGAATGGTGAATCTCCTGGCTCGTTAATTGCAACTCGTCCGAACATTTCTCGTACGATTACTTCAATATGCTTTCGAGATACGTTTTCTCCCTGGAGTTCGTAGAGTTTCTTTGCTTCGTTGATGATGTATTCCTGAGCAGCCTGTGTTCCTCCGAATTCGTAAAGTTCATTTACATTCGCAGAACCGTCTGTAAGAATCTGTCCCTTTGATACATGCTGACCAACCTTCACGAGAGTAACTCGAGCATGGTGACATGCGTATTCAACTTCACTACCCTTCTTTGACTTAGTTGGAACATCTGGAAGAAGCTTGATAATTTTTTCTTTACCGTTGTCCTTCACATCTGTAATAACACCGTCATGAGTTGCAATAACCGCTGGATACTTAGGAGGTCGGTTATCGAACAATTCTTCTACTCGAGGGAGACCTGACGCGATGTCTCCACCAGCCGTAGCAACACCTCCAGTGTGGAATGTTCGCATTGTAAGCTGTGTACCTGGTTCACCGATCGCTTGAGCAGCAACTGTTCCTACCGCTTCACCAATATCTACCATCTTGCCTGTACCGAGATCTGATCCGTAACAATATCGGCAAATACCTCGATCAGTCTTACATGTAAGTGGTGATCGTACTGTTACTTCCTGGATTCCATGCTTGTCGAAGAGAAGACCGTCCTGCTTAGAGATAAGCTGATCTTTTTTCACAATCACTTCGCCGTTGATTTCAATATTCTTTGCAGCAAATCGTCCTGCAGCTGTCTTTGCAAATGATGCTTCGATACCGAGTACGCCAATTCGCTTCACAAGAATTCCGTCCTTAGAACCACAGTCTTCTTCTGTCACCATCACTGACTGAGCAACTACGAAGAGTCGTCGTGTGAGGTAACCAGCTCGAGCAGTGTTCAAGGCTGTGTCTGTCATACCCTTTCGAGCACCGTTTGTAGAAATGAAGTACTCAATCGGTGTAAGTCCTTCTTTGAATGATGATACGATTGGAAGTTCGATAGTGCTACCTTGAGCATTTTGTACGAGACCCTTCATACCCACCATCTGTGAGAGTTGACCGATAGAACCTCGAGCTCCTGAAACCACCATGTCAGATACAGGACTCTTTGGATCAAGTGTTGCCGCTACGTTCTTGTTTACTTCAGAAATTGCTGCCAACCACATAGCTACTGTCATTCGATATCGCTCTTCTTCAGTAATCAAACCTTCGTTGTAATGCTCTCGAATTTGAGTCGCTTTATTCTTAGCTTCGTCGATAATCACGTGCTTCTTTTCAGAAACAGTTACGTCGTCGAGTGACCATGTTGTACCTGATTCAGTTGCATACTTGAAGCCGAACTTCTTGAGTGAGTCTACGATTTCAGGCATTACTTCAATACCAATCTTCTGAATTACTTCATCCACGATTGAAGACATAACACTCTGTGTAATTTCTTTGTTGATGAATGCAACCTCTTCTGGAAGAAGTGCGTTGAACATAATTCGTCCAACTGTTGTATCCATAATTTTTCCTGAGAATTCAGCGTATTTCTTACTATCTGTTGGAGCAAGTACTTTGATTGGAGCTCGGTAAGAGATCTGATCATAGTTCAAGGCCGTAATTGCTTCCTGAGTTGATGAGAATATTTTTCCTGCACCCTTTTCTTCTGGAGCAATCTTTGTCATCCAGTAACATCCGAGTACTACGTCCAACATTTTCTTTGTCACTGTTGGTTCTCCTGTACCTGGCTTCAAGAGGTTTCGGTGAGATGCCATGATCATAGATGCTTCCTTCTGAGCTTCAGCAGAAAGTGGAACGTGTACCGCCATAGTGTCTCCGTCGAAGTCGGCGTTGAATGGAGAACATACAAGTGGGTGGATCTGAATCGCACTACCTTCAATCAATACTGGCTGGAAGGCCTGGAGTGAGAGTCGGTGAAGAGTTGGGGCTCGGTTCAAGAGTACATATTTATCCTTGATCACTTCTTCGAGAATCGCCCATACTTCTGGAATACCATCATCGATAAGTCGTGATGCGCCTCGAATGTTGAATGCGAGTTCTTTCTTGAGGAGTCCTCCGATAACGAATGGTCGGAAGAGTTCGAGAGCCATGTGCTTTGGAAGACCACACTGGTTCAACTTAAGATCTGGACCTACAACGATTACTGATCGTCCAGAATAGTCTACTCGTTTACCAAGAAGGTTCTGTCGGAAGAGACCTCGTTTTGATTTAAGGTTATCAGCAAGTGACTTAAGTGGTCGTCGCTGTGCAGCGCCAAGACCAGCATAAACAGCTCCACTGTGTCGGATTGAGTTGTCGAGGAGAGCGTCGATAGCTTCCTGGAGAATTCGCTTTTCGTTTCGAAGAATTACATCTGGAGCGTGGATCTCAAGGAGTTTCTTCAATCGATTGTTTCGGTTGATTACTCGTCGGTAAAGATCGTTCACGTCTGATGTCGCGTGTCGTCCACCATCAAGCGCAACCATAGGTCGGAGCGCAGCTGGGATAACTGGAAGTACTGACATGAACATCCATTCTGGTCGAACATTTGCTCGAACCATAGCTTTAATAACAGAGATTCGCTTGAAGAGTTTTTCTCGTTCTGTTGAACCTACTTTATCAATTTCAGCTTCGAGTGATGTAAGGAGTTTCTTAAGATCAAGCTGCTTAAAGATGTTGTACACCGCTTCAGCACCGATACCAGCTTCAAAAGCTGTACCGAACTTGAGTGAGAATTTGTGGTACTGCACTTCATCAAGAACCTGTCCTACCTGGATAGATTCAATATCTCGCTTCGCACCTGATACGAGTTCTGTAAGTGCTTCTCGAGTCTTTTCGTCCTGAGTAGTCTTTACCTTGTTCTTGTATTCAGTATCAAGATCTCGAAGGAGCCGAGCTTTTTCTTCTTCATTTACTTTAGTGATCAAATAACCAGCAAAGTAAACCACTCGCTCAACATCACCTGCATTAATACCAAGAACCTGAGCGATTCGTGATGGCATTGTTCGAAGGAACCAGATGTGTGCAACTGGTACCGCAAGCTCAATGTGTCCCATTCGTTCTCGTCGAACGATTGATCGTGTGAGTTCAACCCCGCACTTTTCACAAATAATTCCTTTGTATCGGATTCCTTTATACTTACCGCAATAACATTCCCAATCTCGTTCTGGACCAAAGATTCGTTCATCGAACAAACCGTTCTTTTCACTTCGCTGAGTTCGGTAGTTCATTGTTTCCGGCTTTGTCACTTCACCATGAGACCATTCTCGGATCTTTTCTGGAGAAGCAAGTCGAAGAACTACAGCATTGAAATCATCTACTGATTTCACAACTGCTTTCTGGCCGAACTGATTTTTCATTGTGTTTTCCATATATGTTTTGAAATTTGTTGAAAGTTATTGGTAATTATTTGTCTGAAAGTTCAGCGCTGATGTTTCGACCTTCTTCATCTTTATTTTCCAATTCCACATCGATACCAAGTCCTCTCAAGTTTGCGAGAAGTACATTGAATGATGCTGGAGTATTCGGATCATGGAGTTCTTCTCCCTTAACAATTGAGTCAAACGCCTGTGATCGTCCCTGGATGTCGTCAGACTTAATTGTGATCATTTCTCGAAGTGCGTGGGCAGCACCGTAACCAGCCAATGCCCAAACTTCCATTTCTCCAAATCGCTGACCTCCTCCCTGAGCTTTACCCCCGAGCGGCTGCTGCGTAATAAGAGAGTACGGACCGATTGATCTCATGTGGATCTTGTCATCCACCATGTGGTGAAGTTTCAACATGTACATGTAACCAACTGCAATATCCTGTTCAAACTGATCTCCAGTTCGTCCGTCAAAGAGTTTAATCTTTCCTGTTGCTGGGAATCCAGCTTTTACGAGCTCTTCCTTTACTTCCTCAGATGTCGCACCTACGAATGGTGGAACAATCGCCTGATAGTTCAATTCGTTTGCTGCAAGACCAAGGTGGAGTTCGAGAATTTGTCCGAGGTTCATTCGAGATGGAATACCGAGTGGTGTGAGGATCATATCAACTGGCTTACCGTCAGCTGTGTATGGCATATCTTCAACCGGGAGTACTTTTGAAACCACACCCTTGTTACCGTGTCGTCCAGCAAGCTTGTCTCCTACTGTAAGGTTTCGAAGTACTGCAACTTCAACATGGATTCGCTTGAGAATTCCAGATTCAAGTTTGTCTCCCTTTTCTCGTGAGAATACTTTCACACTAATGATTCGTCCTTTCTTTCCGTTTTCAAGTCGCTTTGATGTATCTTTCACATCTCGTGACTTTTCACCGAAGATAGATCGGAGAAGTCGTTCTTCAGGTGTGAGTTGTGTTTCTGACTTCGGAGTAATTTTTCCTACGATAATATCTCCTGGTCGTACTTCTGCACCAATTCGAACGATACCGTCAACATCGAGGTTCTTAAGTCGCCCTTCTCCTACGTTTGGAATATCGTGAGTTGTAACTTCGGGACCAAGTTTTGTGTCTCGTACGTTAATTACGAATTCTTCAATATGGATAGTTGTGAACTTAGAATCTTTTACAATTCTTTCTGACACGATAATCGCGTCTTCATAGTTCGCACCTGACCATGCCATGAATGCGATAAGGATGTTCTGTCCGAGTGACATCTGTCCTCCTACTGATGTAGATGTGTCTGCAAGTACATCTCCTCGTTTTACTTTCTGTCCGAGAACTACTGATGGTCGCTGATGGAAAGCAGTCATCTGGTTTGATCGGTTGAATGTCGCGAGTTTGAATTCGTATGTCTTCTTTGTTCCCTTGAGTGTGATATGTGCTGCATCTACAGCTGTAATAGTTCCTTCTTCAGGAGCAATAATGATTCGTCCTGTATCTCGAGCTGCTGACTCTTCGATACCTGTTGCAACAAGAGGCGCTTCAGGAACGATACAAGGAGTCGCCTGCTTCTGCATGTTAGAACCCATCAATGCTCGGTTGGCATCGTCGTGGTTCAAGAATGGAATCATCGATGTAGAAATAGAGAACGCCTGCTGTGTCGCAACGTCCATGTAATTTACTTCATTTCGATGTACGATAATTGGCTTTCCTTTTCGTCGGATTTCTACAGTTTCATCTGTGATCTTTCCATCATCATCGTATTTCATCGCGGCGTGCGCAATATTGAAATCTTCTTCTTCAAGAGCATTCAAGTACTGAATTTCTTTTGTAACTTTTCCATTCTTCACTTTTACATAAGGTGTTTCGATCATTCCGAAGTGGTTCACTCGAGCATATGTTGCAAGCTGAAGTACCAACCCGATGTTTTGACCTTCTGGTGTGTGAATAGGACAGATTCGTCCGTAGTGTGATGAGTGTACGTCTCGAACTTCGATACCCGCTCGTTCTCGTGTAAGACCTCCAGGACCAAGAGCAGAAACTCGTCTTAAGTGTTCGAGTTCTGCGAGCATGTTTTCCTGACTCATAAACTGTGACAACTGGTTAGTTGTGAAGAATTCTTTGATTCGAGCCTGAAGAGGTCGTGGTGAGATCAACTGAACAGGCATTGTTGCATCTGTATCAATTGTAGACATTCGGTTCTGAATGTTTCGCTTGATCTGAGTCATACCGAATCGGATCTTTGTCTGCATAAGTTCACCAACAAATCGAACTCGTCGTGATCCAAGGTGATCAACATCATCAAGCATCGCATTTGGTGTGATGTTCAAATGAATAATGTGATTCACGATTGTTACGAGGTCATCAACGTTAAGAGTCATTCGTGCAAGTTCTTTTGCATCCATAGACTTCTCAAATCGCTTGTTGAATCCGAATCGTCCAACCTTTGAAAAGTCGTATCGTTCAGCACTCAAGATCATATTGATGTGTTCTCGTGCGTTTTCAGGTGTCGCGAGATCTCCGTCTCGAAGTCGTCGGTATATTTCTACAAATGATTCATCTGCTGTTTTAGCATGATCCTTTGCAAGTGATGCATCAAGATAAGCCTTGGCCTGAGGATTATTCTTGAAAAGTGCGTGAATTTTTGCGTCTGTATCTACTCCAAAGATACGGAAGAGAGATGTAACTGGGAATTTTCGTCGTCGATCAACTCGAACATAGAGAGCTCCGTCAGATTCGCTATCAATTTCAATCCAAGCTCCTCGCTGTGGAATGATTTTTGCTCCGAAGTAAGTCTTACCCTTGAGTTCTTGAGACGTGAAAAAAGCGCCGAATGATCGCGCTAGCTGTGGAACGATTGTTCGTTCAATACCGTTAATAATGAAAGTACCGTGTTCAGTCATGAGCGGGAAATCTGCCATGAAGATTTCTTGTTCTTTTTCAACACCAAGAATCTTATTCTTCATTCTCACCATGAGCTTTAGAGGAGCTTCGTAGTTAAGCTTGTTCTCTTTAGCATGCCATTCGTCGAATTTTGGTTTTTCCAATTCAAAACCCACGAAGCCCAATTCGAACTTCTTACCTGTGTAGTCTGAAATTGATGAAAATTCAGCGAAAGCCTCTTTGAGTCCTTCTGTTAAGAGCCATTTATAAGATTCGATTTGACCTTCTACAAGGTTAGGAAGCGGCGCTAGCGGCTCCTTAAATCGAGAAAAGAATTTTTTCTGACGCAACATAAAAATCCGTTTTTTGAATTAAAAAATAACGTTTATAAAAGCTTTTTTACCGTCGCTCGTTCAGAAATGAACATGTTTACATGTTCATTTCATTCACTTCGCTAGGTAATAAAAAGTCTCTTTTTAAAGAGGCTCCTAGGTGAACTCGGAGTGGAGTATTTTGAGGAGATTCCGCGAGAGAGCAGGCCAAAACTCAATCGTCTTCGCAGGAACCACATTGTAGGAGAATGTAGGCGTAATGTCAACGTTGACCCACCCGCAAATATGCCCTTAGAAGCTAGTTTAGGGGCTATTTAGGCACAATTTACCCTCAAGTTATCCCCTTTTGGGTTCACCGATGAGTAAAGGGGGTTATTCACAGATTTTAGCTACAGAAGCCGGACCGGCACGTACCTAAAGAGCAAACTTTAAGATTATCTTGCTAATTTCTTCAGCCAACCTTACATGCCCTTGAGCATCCAAATGGTATCCGTCTATCTTACTTGATGAAATATAATCCCCCGCATTCATAAATTCGCATTCATACTTCTGCGCTACTTTTTCATACAAAGCTGGCAACTCCTTACTTAATTCTGGACCTCGTGCCATAAGACTATCGAGCGATTGCCCCATTTCTGACTTTGCTGGAACAGCGGGCTGGATAACTGGCGGTGGACAAATAATCAAAATCTTCGGTATTTTTTCAAGATCAGACTTTCCTGACTGGATAAATATTATTGTTTCTTCTAAGTGCTGTGCGATTTCTTCAGCCGAAAGACCGAAAGTTGTCTTAACGTCATTCGTACCTAACATAATAATTAACAGATCGACTGGATCAGCACTCTCAATAAGAGCTTGAAGATGAGTAATTCCTGTTCTGTGTAGCTTACCCTCTTCAGTAGCTACGAAGGCTCTACCCGGCAGACCCTCACTAAGGACTTCAAAATCATCACCAAGCAAATTCTGCAAAACTGAAGGCCATCGAACACTTCGTGGATATCGATTATTACTTCGAGGAATATTTCCCCACGTATTTGAATCTCCGTAACACAGAATTGTTTTTGCAGAGTCTTTAATCATGACGAAATATTACATTAAATTATCGATTGAACCCCACCCTTTCTCTCATCCCTCTTTTCATCTATCTTCTTATGATTACCTGACATGAGAACCGCAGGCACCTTATACTTCTTACCCTTATATGTAATTGATTCTGGTCGTGTATAAATATCCGCGCCTGCAATTCGACTTTCTTCGAGACTACTGATTTTGCCCAGCACCCCCGGAATTCGTCGTGCCACAACATCCACGATGAGCATCGCTGGCAATTCTCCTCCGGTTGTTACGAATGGACCAACACTATACTCGACGGCTTTCGTCGCAGTTTTCACGCGAGCATCAATACCTTCATATCTTCCACAGAGAATAATTACATCAGAATACTTCTTCAAAAAATCCTGTCCTTCTTCATTTGTAAACTGCTTCCCTGCTGGTGCGAGGAAAATTGTGAGATGCTTCGTATATTTTGTTTTTGAAGCATCAATACTTTTAACTTTTTTCAATCCTTTTATCTTCTGGATTTTGGAAACAATTTTTTCGTACGCCTTAAGAATAGGTTCTGCCTTAAGAACCATACCAGGACCTCCGCCATATGGACGATCATCAACCTGAAGATATGGTTTTTCTTTAAAACGCTGAGCCCCTGTAGGCTTTACAAAATCTCGTGGATTGTAGAAATCCACTTTTATTAATTTATTTTTTATTGCACGAGAGATAATCGACTCATTGAGATAAGAATCGAATGAGCTCGGGAATAAAGTTATGATGTGAAATCGCATATAGTTTCGCAATAAGTTTTACAGAGACTAATGCTCAATGAGGTTGCTAGAACTGGATGAACTGTACGTTCAATCGACATTCAGCTGGAGCGCTCTGGATACTATCATCATCTGCAATACATTCAAGTGTATATCGCTTTGTCTTCGTGATTGGGTCTGTCTGAACTGATCCATCAGGAAGAGTTGTCGAGGCACTAAGCACAGTACCGTCATTATCTCGAATTGTACAAGACTTCATATTTTCAGTTTCCCAAGAAAGAGTACATCGCCCACCCTGATTCACATCTCGTGGATTTGCTTCAAACTTTCTGATTTGACCAAGATTACATGTAAACCCTGGTGTTTGCTGACACATGAGGCCAGAGTATGTACACACAAAAGTCCCATCAGTTTCTCCTGTACAACTATTTGTTGAACATGATTGTCCGACTTTTGACATATCACACACATTTTTGCAGTCGCACGCTCCTAGTGTTTCCCCCATTTCACATGAGTTGTCATTGTCGCAAACAGGAGTCACCACAGGCAGTGTCGATGTTGCAGGAACCGTCGTTGTCGGGCAAAGAGCAGGATCAACTACAACTACGCCGTTTGAACACATATATCCACCCGTAGTCGTCGTTGTTGTTACCGTTGATGGACAATCGACTGGATTTGTCACAACAGTTCCATTTGGACATGTATATGAACTTGTAGTTGTTACAGGATTTACTGTGTATTTTTTATATCCAAAAGATGTTCCAACTATTGTGCCGTGTTGTGGATGGCCATAAATCGCGCTCTTTGCAATGAAAGGAAGATTTTTGTTCCCTTCAGTTTTCGCAGTATACGCACCGAACTTCCAAGCAAGTCTCATCTGAGAATTCGCATGATTATCTATATTACCTTTTCGATTAACAGATTTTGTTACACCTCCAATAGAGATTGAAATTGACGCATCAAGATTCAAGCACAGTGAAGACTCGACGATTGCAGATGCATAGAATGTGTCACCGACTTTCAAGTCGCTCGCCTTTGATTTTCCTTTTGCATCAGTGATTGATATAGATACGTTCGGACCGTGCAAAGTCCCTTTCTCTGGTTTATAAGGTGTCTTTTCTGTATATACGATCGTTGCATAAGCAATATCGGTGTAAATTGCATAGCCTGCAGCAGCTGCCGCAAGGAGGAATGCAACAATCGCGATATATACTTGTCCTTTTTTGAAAGCAACCATTGTAATCACAAGGAACAAAAGAGCAACGCCGAGAAGCACAAAGAATGGCACCTGAGACTGTTCTCCTCGCGGAATATCAAGGTCTATAGTTCTTTCAGCATACAAGACTCCTTGATCAAGTACCTTGAGTTCAAGTTTTGCTTTACCGTAGTAAGTCGCTGTAGGAAAAAGTTCAATCATTGCAGAATCAACAGCATCGGCATCAATTTGTTTTGCGTTCTCTGCAATAAGAACACCATCTGCAGAATAAAGCTTTGTCTGGAAAGTGTAGGTACCGTTTTTCGGAGTTGCTTCAGAAACAATGTTCAGAGGAGTTCCTGCAAAATACACATATGCATTTATTCGATCTCCTTTCTTAACAGGCAAATAATCAACAGTTAGATCTTTAAGGGTAAAAATTCGGCCCTCGACGATGTATCGAATACCGATGAATTCTGATCGATCGATACCCTCTTCATCAATTAACTGAATACGAGCCTCATATACACCAGGCTTTTTAACTATTCCTGAAAGATCGAGATACACTTCAGATTTTTTGTTTGCTGTAATTTCTATTGTTTCAAGAGATCGTTCTCCAACTTTTGTATTGTTTACTACTCGGTCATACACAATCACTCGAGGTGTGAGTTTTACCTTTGGCTGAACTTTTAATTTTGAAGATAGTACGTCTTTAAGATTTAACGTGAGGTGTGCTTTATAAATATCTTCGGCACCCACTGTTGGCCCTTCTTGTGCTGAATAAACCTTATCGTGATATTCAAGAGATGACCCCTGAAGATCTACAGGCGCTTTCATATTTGGGTTAGCAGGAACTTCAAGAGGGGTCATGCTAAAGCCAAGTGTGTCACCCTTAAGATAAGTTGCTCGCAGCATGATAACCGGCTCAGATCCATAAAGTACATCAGGGAGTTTATATGCAAAACTAATTTTTGTACTTTCTCGAGGAAGCATTGAGAAAGGACCGAATCGTTGTGGAGCAAAAAAGTTTGTGTACTGACTGTCTACAACTTCTGACAAAGTCATTGCCTCAATATAGATATCTGTGAGCTGAGTGTCTCCCTCATTTATGAGAGTAGCTGATCCTTTGTATGTATTATTTTCTACATAACCCGCCACATCATCTACTGTTACGCCAACAATTACGGTGCCTTGCTGGTTCGGGAGCACCTGGACTTCGGGAGCCTCTGAAGCAACGCTTGTTGTAGTTGCAACTTTCGGAGCAACCTTTGCCGACGTTTTAGTTTGAGCACCTACAGATAAAGGCGCGACAAGCACTGAGAGTGCGAGAAGAGCAACTATTAAAGACGGAAGTCGTTTCATATTTTATATTGAGTTGTACACAATTATTAATAACTTCTCTAAGTATAAAACGAACAAGAGCTGGGTACAATCCCAGCTCTTGTAAACATGTTAATGCTTTGGAGAATTTTATTTGAAATTATATATTCAAATCTGCAATCGCTTCATCAACTGACTTTGATTCAGACTGAACTGATTTCATACCAGCAGGTTCGTCGATCTTAAGATTTACCTGAGCATTATTCTTCCGCCCTACAACTCGAAGAAGTGTTCGGATAGCTTTTGCAGTATTTCCATCTCGCCCGATGATTTTGCCCATATCGGCAGGATTCACCGTAAGCGTAAGGAGTACCCCCATCTCATCCACTCTTCTACTGATCTTCACATCGTTCGGATTATCTACAAGTGATTTCACTAGAGAATCGAGAAACTGCGTATCGTTGTCTGTCATGTTCATGCATTGTCAATGATAAATTTGTAATACTAATATTATATCTAGGCTACAAATAAACACCAGGGTCATATCAAGAGGGCTTCGGATAATACGAAATAAATAAAAAATCCCCTTTCGGGGACTTTTTATTTATTTAGGCCTGAACCGGAGTTTCGGCTGGAGCTTCAGCTACGGGCGCTGCTGCTGGAGCAGGAGCTGCGGCTGGTTCTTCCTTCTTTTCTTCAACTTTTACTGTTTTCTTTGGAAGAACGTTTATTTTCTTTCCTTCAATAACTTTGTTTGTAATAAGGAGGTTATGCACTGTATCTGAGAGCTGTGCGCCCTTTGAGATCCAATACTTGATCTTCTCACCATTAAATTGTGTACCGTCCTTTCGGAAATCGTGGAATCCTAGAACCTCAAGAAACTTACCGCTTCGTGTCGCGTTCTGTGAATCTGTAAGAACCAATCGAAATGATGGTTCGTTCTTCTTTCCCACTCGTTGTAGTCGAATCTTTAACATATGTAGGAGGATACTAACAGAAA
>JACCDR010785774.1_pt1 | contig 32025 bp, 74 predicted proteins | sample 7446431 | NCBI WGS metagenome assembly JACCDR01 (sample SAMN15323443, study PRJNA562643) | freshwater metagenome | isolation source: river surface water | place: USA:Blue River Watershed | collected 2017-08-17
ACTCCGTTGACATCGATTCCATGCGGCTTGCTCGTGTCGTGACGTCGAATGGCCGCGTCCTCGATGTCCCCAAGCCTCAGCCCGGGCAGACCCAGTACGATGTTGTTCGAGATTTGAATGGGTTGATTGGGGGGGATGTTAAACCGGGATCACTGAGCTCCTTGGGAGATGGGGATTGGGAAAATGATGACGTCCAGCGGGCGCAATGGCTTATGTGGCGAACCCCTCCTAGGGGTGGGGGACAGGCGAATTTTCCATGGAGACTCTTCCGTCTTTGCGAATTCACGGCCGACCAAGCGTTGCAGCGTGCGCAAGAGCAAGCTCGCAAGCAACTTCGGAAAGACGGTGGCTATGGCCCTCCCAATATCATCTCGCGCTGGGCCGAAGGAATGATGGAGCGGGCGAAAGTGAGAGTGTTGTGAACTTTGGGCAAGCGATCGAATTGCTAAAACAGGAAAAGCGCGTTACTCGCAGATTTTGGGACAGCCGAGTTGATGGATGCTCGGTATTTATCCGGATATTCAAGGTTCCGGGAGTTGAGCCTTGCATCTCCATCGAACGCGCTTGGCCCAATCCGCCGTTTGGGTCAATCCGTCTCGGATGGGTTCCGTCGCACTACGACATCTTCGCTGAAGATTGGGAAGAGGTATCATGAACTTTGGAGAAGCGATCGAATTGATGAAAGAAGGCAAGCGCGTAGCTCGCAAGGGCTGGAACGGTCGCGCTCTAGGTAAATCCATGATGATCTACCTGCTGAATCTGCCCGGACTTGAGCCCTGTATCGCGCTCGAACTCTGCGGATTCGTCCAACCTGGATGGCTCGCGTCGCAGCCGGATATGCTCGCGGAAGATTGGGAGGATGCTTCATGAGTTCTGGTCATGTGCTGGAACTATCAGTTTGGACTCTAGTCGTTGGCCTGATAATGCTCGCGGGCTGCGAGTGCGCTCCGGACCCCGTCGAAGCTAAGGCTCGACAAGACCTATTCCTGCGCTGCCTTGAGCTCGCTACGAGGCCATCTGTCATGGCCATCTCTGGCGAAGATAGGGCTGAGGTCGTTGACCGATGCTCCGTTGTCGCTCAACACCTATCGCGCGGGAGTGGGGGTGCAAAATGAGTTCGGGCTTGACCAAGGCTTCAGATGAAGAGGTTGCAGCCGCTATCGAGGCCGCAACGGCCCAGCTTAATAGCTCTGCATGGGCCAAAGACATTTACACATTAGCAGATAAGCTGGACTCCGAGTCGCGTTATTTCGCTGAAGTGATCGAAAGGATGAGATATAACGCGACCCGTGGATCGCTCACAAAGTTTGAACTCATGGTGCTTCAAAGTATGAGCCTTGTCATAAGCAATACAGCGCAAGCTTTGAGGGAGCTCATCAAGCAACTGGCCCAGGATCGCCCATGACCATAAACAAAGTTGCAGAAATGCGCACGCTTGCGTCACAGCTCCGCGGAGATGTCGATGTCTTCTGGGAACAAACGCACGAGACAATGGTACCAGCCGCACTGGCTACGACCATCGCAGTGAACCTTTTCGGACTGGTGCACAGGACTGCAGATCTGCTCGATCTTGTCGCTGACGGAATTGAGAAAGGTGAGATAGTAGCTGCATGGGACGAGCGTGGCTATGCGGATTTTTTAGATCCGGAGTTCCCTGTAGCACTCCGATATCTGCGAGCCATCAATCACTTGGCGACCATGTCAGTGACGAATATGCTCGGTGGGGTTCACGTTGCGCGAAGACTGCTGAGCAATATAGCTCCTGCTGGGAAGTGATTCACCATGAACGAAATGTCTAAAGATGAATTCAGTCTTACGTATCCGATTCACGAGATGGCTGCCAGCATCAAGGTTTTAGCCACACTGAAAGATCTTCACGAGATTTGCTCGCTTGCCAACAGGGCTATATCTGTCGGCGAGGCATTTTGGCCATGCGCGGGATCGCCCCAAACTCCAGCCGGCCCTCGGGCTTGTACACGTTGAAATATTCTGTTATGATGGACGTTAGCTCAGTAGGCTCTGAGGCGCAGGCCAACTGGGCAGGGCCAGTCGTGTTCATGCCCGCATGCAGAATGGTCTGCATGCGGGTTCTTTATTTGGAGGACCATGGCTGAATTCCGCTGCGAAAAACTTGCGTGCACCCTTTCCGAGCGTTCGTGCGGCAAGCGCTGGGCGATCGAGAACGGGCCGAATCATCGCGTAGACCGCGGTCGAGACATGCGCGCGTCGGTCATCCTGCACGGCTCTGTGTGGAGAGGTATCTGCAAGGGCTGTCCGGTTGGCGAGCTCCATTCGAATGGAGCGGAGGGCGTGTCCGAAGACGTTGCGAAGGCAGCGATAGCGCTGCGAGAAAGTTGGGACGCATGAGTGAAAAAAGTGTAGCGATCAGGCAGAGTGTCATATTCATGAACAGTGATGCCCAGCAGCTCACTGTCGTATTCGAAAAACTGAAGATTCTCGACTTTGGTCGCTGCGATATTCCAGATGCAATCTCTGGCGATCTTCATCTAATGGCCAAGATCGACGAGGCTATCGGGACTTCCATGTCGTCAGCCGTCAGACGCAAGGCTAGCCAGCTTGAGGGCTCAATCGAAGACGCCCGAAATGCTTTAGCTGGCGTCGAATGGTGTGTAGAGTGTGAAGTCTTGGAAATTAGGATGAAGATGTATGAGAGCTTCTTGGCGGCGATCTATCATTATCTGGAACTTAGGGGTGCTCTTATGGACATTCACGAAGACGTGAGGGCTAAATTCATTGCCGACTACAGTTCTGACAAGCTCAAGGCGGTCGATCTGGACAAAATTCCAAACGGAATCAAAGCAATATCGATGATGACCTTCGGTGGGCAAGTCAACTTGAAGGTTGGACCAGTAAGAGCCCCAAAATGAAGCTCCTGCCCACGCGCGACGCCGCTGAGCTGACGTGGTACTTGCTCGAAGGCCACGCGATCGGGCTTCGCAGTCCCACGGCCGTCGCCATTTCACGGGCTGAGCTGTATCCGACGCCGCGTCGAGAGTTTCGCAGGCCAGAACGGCCGGATATGGGCCCCGACGACTACGAAGTCTCGTGCGATCCAACACGCCACTTGGGCACGCCCGACTTCGACGACGAGCATTTGCTCATGGCGACCCGAGTTTCTCGGCAGCTGGAACGCGTGGGCCAAGCTGGGATAGGGTACGAGGAGGCCTTGACGGCTTGGTACGGCCCTTGGGGCGAGCGCGTGGCTATGCACCCGCTTGGTCGCGTGGTCGCTGTGATGCCAATCACGGCCGCTGGACAACGCTTGATCGCCCGCGGACTGGGCCCAAAGACTTCGACGTCGTCAGCAAAAGGCCCGCTCGAAAAGCTGCTCGTGGTACTCGAGGCCAACGACCGCGTGTGGCTGCGATGGCGCGCCAACACGATCGACTCGGCTCGCGAGACCGCGGTGGGCCTCGTGTGCAAGGCCTGTCTGGCTTGGCAGAGCGTCAAAAAGCCCAAGTGATTGACGAGTTTGCTTTAGTAAGCTAATGCTTATGAATGGGCAGCAAACTCGACAAACCAATGATCAGCACGAGGGACATTGCGGACGTCATGTCGACGCCCGAAGATCCATGGTCGACCAAGAGAGCTCGGCGTTGGCTGGAACGCGAGAACCTTGATGCTCGAACGACCGAGCCCCGCAGGGCCAAGGTCTACACCACGCCTGCGCTCATCGCTGAAAAGCAGCCAGCTTTATGGCGCGAGTTGGCTCGTCGCGATCTGGCTTAGGATCCAGAAAGCGTAAACATCACCAGCTCGGCACATCGCCGAGGATCGGTGTGCGATATCGTTGCGATCAGCTTCTCTCCAGCTCTGATCGTCACGGTTGTCTCCTCAGCTGGTCTCTCACGGCCTGGCGCTGTGAGATAGTCATTCCCGGAAGCGCGGAACGCATCTGAGAACACGCCAGGCTTCAGATCTAGGGTGACGTTCTTCAGCGTCTCTGGCGTAACCGGAGCAGAGATACCCTGCTTAACCTTCTTCGCAGCTTTCTTGCGAAGCGGTGCGCCTTCGGTGGCTTTGGCAGCCACCGATTGTGCGACCGCGGTTGTCACAGCCTTCGCACTCCTGGCCTGCTTCGATCGGATCGCCAATTGATTCCTGAGAGCTGGCAATCCAACATCAGGCCGCCCCTCGACGAATTGGGCCTGAGAGAGACCAGAGCGTTTGAACTGCTCAATGGTCTCGTCCCACTCTGCTTGGGACTTCGCGGCTCGGCGAGTCCGGGGAATCTTCAGTTCGGTTTGAGTGGGCGTGGCGACGGCTTGTTCTGCTTGTGACATCGAGAGCATGATAAAGCCCTCGCAGACCAATGTCAATCCTTCGAAGATCTGCGAGACCGAGTTCTTGGATCCATCACCTCTAGCTTGCGCTGTACGTCGTGAATCCCTTCGATGATGATGGATCGCTCTACTTTGCCGAGTTCTTCCAATGAACGTATACGTGCCCCGAGCTCGCCGATGATGCGCTCTTCCGCGTCTTTGATCCGCGGCGAGCCCTTCTCGTAGAGCTCCATGATCTGCGGCTTCGAGTAGTAGTTGCTGTCGAGCTCGCGGCGACCGATCTTCTCATCCCAGGCCCGCACCACAATGACGATGCCGGTAAATATGGCGAATATCGCCCCTATCAAGCCCCAGAGCCAGCGCACGCGCGTGACGACACGCTCTTGGCTTGATGTGCGACGCGACTCGATCTTTTCGAGCGCGCGTGCGACTGCGTCTTCAAGCGCATCCTCATCAGGGACTGGCCGCAAAGACATGACATGATCCTTGCACACTTTTCGCTTGATGTCCTCAGATTTTCGTGCATCTCTGATCGAGATGGGTCAAAAACAAGCTGCGAGATGGGCCACCGTTGATTGGCACAAGCGCAACGCAGACATCGCACGCGAGCTCGGCGTGTCTCGCCAACGCGTCTTCACTCGCCGCAAATTCCTTGAGCTAAGGGGTGCGCTCGCGGGCGGCGAGGCTGGGCCCTACATGTCCGCCGAACCAAAGCCAGAGATGCCGGTCCAATCCGTGGGCGCCAAGATACGCAGATTGCGCAAGGCTCGCGGTTGGCAGCAGCATCGGCTCGCGAAGTTACTCAACCGATCCGCGGTTTCAGTGACGATGTGGGAGCGCGGCATTCATGTGCCGAATCGCAGTTCGCTGGAAGCGATCGCGCGCATCTTCGACGTCAAGCCTGAGGTTTTCGCCGAGCATTGGCAGGATCTAGAGCCCACCTGGGCTCGCCCAGCGTGACGGTATCGTCCAGAAGCTGCTTCAGCCCATCGACGAACGCGTCCTCGTCCTCATTCTCGACCGAGACGTTCACGTAGTCGATCGAGGCCTGGATCGAATCCAAGATCAGGGTCAAAAACTCGGACTCGACGGCGTCTCCGGGCATTTTCAGGTACATCACATCGTAGGCGGGCCATCCAGAGCGCTCACCGGCAGCGATGGCTTCGTCCAATGTATCGAATTGGGACACGGGATCCTCTTCGATACCGGCAGGACGAATGCCATATCGCCGTTTATTCTGCGCCATGCGTCTTTCGGCTCAGGGCGAGGCGCCGGAAAGCCTCCTGCGTCACTTCAGCGTCCGTCCTTTTGCGGGCTTCTTGGTGTACGGGATGATCCTTGGCCAAGATCGGGTTTTCTCGCAGGCAACGAACACAATACGAAGTGTCATTGCGAAAGTTATCTGGCGCAAGGCTTCGCAAGCAGCAGCGGCATATCTTTCGGAAGTCACTCATAGTTCTTCCACACCAAAACACGTATGTGCCGCTCTTTATCGTACGAGAGCCGCGAGTGCGAGAACATCCACGTGATTCGACCGTCGTTGTCCACGAGTCCGGGGAACCCCTTCTTGTCGGGCTGCATAGCATCGCGAACGGCCAGATCGCACGCATCACTATCAACGTTGGGAACTTTGTCCGGCGAGCCGGCTCTGCGGATCATTCTCGGCGTTTCGATGAGCAAGAGCATGCTCCAATGTCCATGGCTTATGACCGGCGTCCGGTAGTTGGCCAGCTTGATCAGCGGCAACAATGCGCCGTGCATCTTTTCTCGAAATGCGATCGCCGATGCTGAGCTCATGAGCCCACGCCCGCGATTGTTGCCGGTGTTTCTGCGCACGTAGGCCCCATTCTTTGACGGGAATGTCTGCACGATCAAGTGAATCGCGAAGACGTCAGCGTCGCAGATCGTCGTGTACCCATCGGGCTTGCCCAGCGTCTCGCGTTCGAGATAGTCGACCGCGCCCAAGACACCGTGGTCGCGCCAGATACCTTCAAAGCGATGATATCTTGAGGATTTTGCCACGTTCACCTTGCATAGGCTCGCCCTCGTGTTGCAGTTCGGAATGGTACCCTATCGGCTTGTTTTCTCGCAACTTCGCGATTCTCCGCTCTTTCGTCTGTCGATTCAGCGTCTCACTCCACTTGATGAAGTGCCACGTCGCACTACAGAGACCTTGTGCGGGCTCGTTGCGCATGAGAGCCCGCATTTTGCGAGGTAGGCTTTTTCCGACCGAGTGGGCGCTATGCAGCCCAATACCGATAGAAAGCCCAGGGCGAATCAACATGCCCAGCCCGCGGTGAATCTCGTCGCAGATGCGCATGGGCTCTGGATCGTCCTTCAAAATCTCCGCGTTGCGGTTGCAGGCTGAAGCCGCGTGCCAAGCGAAGACCCACTCGTGCTGGTTGCCATCGGTCTGCGAGTAGAGGACCTCGCCCTCCAAGTTGACGATCAGTACGCAGCTCATACGTACACCGCCCCCATCACGCCGAGTTCTTGATTGACCAGCTTGAGTCGCCCTTCGACGACCTTGTAGCGCCAAATCTCGGACCCGACCTCGACTTCGATCTCAAGCTGATCGATCGGAGCTCCATCGATCAGGCCCGGGATTTGATCGAATTTGCTGAAGGTGAAGGCAATGCAATCACCTTCAGCAGGCTCAATCACGCCTGCGAATCTCTCTGACGTTGACGTCAAGAGCAGCTTGTCGCCGTTGTTGAGCTCTAACTGGAACTTCACCCGCCCTGCCTTCATCGGATGCCCTCCTTGGCCATAAACGCCCGGCCGCGCAGCACTGCGGGCAACTCAGCCTGCCGATCAGACGAAGTTGAGGGGATGTTGGCCAACTGGTCTACGGCCCACGCGATGGCGCACGAGGCTGCCTGAAAGCCAAACTGAACGCCGACAGCCTTGAGCTGCTCCACGCTCTCCGGAGAGAGCTTGTCCGAAGTTCCGTCGCTGCGTAGGATCGCTGTGATACGGTCCACCAGCGCGCCTTCAGGCACCGCGCACGCGACCGCTTGGGGCCAGTTGATCTCCTGCCCTTTGCACGCGGGCAACGAGAGTGTGGTGAGGATCATTGTGATGAAGAATAGCTTGCTCATGTTAGGTCCTAGGGTCCGAAGACCGAAACGTCGAGTCCGTCGATGATGGATTGATCTGTCGCGGTCCGGTTCAGGAGCCGCGGTAGAATGTATTCGTCGCGCAGCTTCTGGCCCAGGGCCCGTATGCGGGCCTGAATCACCTCTCTGGCCGCTCCGCGACCTAGGTCGTACCAGTAGCCCATCCCGTACGCTTGCGCCTCGAACTCGATCAGCTTCTGCGGGCGCAAGTACTCAAGCGCAAAACGCCCAACCTCTTTCGATGTGGCCTGCCGACGATGCGTGATCTCGTGGAGCATCATGCGGGCTTGGTGCGCTTGGGTCATGTCCTCCCACGTGTCCGCGGGAGGCAGCCAGATTGTGCCCGCGAAGTAGGTGCCGAAGTTTCGCGTAGGACTATTCGTGCGCTTGTGCAGCACGATCACCCCATCGGCCTTGGCCCATCCGTAGCAGGCGACCAGCGTGTCTTGCGACGTCGCTCGAATGAGGTCTGTCGGCCAGTGTTTGCGCGATGAAATTGCGATTGCTAATTTGTCCATCTTATCTCTCCAACAAAATTCTCACTTCTTTCACAAGCTGAGCTAATGCTCTTAGGCCTAGATTTGCACGCGATAGCCCCTCAGGGCATCGACAGCCTCCATTCGTACGCATCCCTCCGGACTTAGCCTTGAATAGGCACGAGTTGTCACCGCAGTCGATGTTCGGGTCGATCATATCCATGATTTTATCAAGTCTAAGAAGCGGAGTCCTATATAAAGCCCTGGCTGATTCAAGCGCACGCACCAATTCGATACATGATCTATTCACATTCTCATCGTTGAGCGATTGCATAAATGCGGTCGGTAGATCACGGTTTTTGGCCAGAGTAATTTCGGCCATCGTGCCAGCGCTCGTGTAAGGACGAGGAAGCACGATCATTGCATTGCATCGCAGCATCAATGCCTGAGTCCACGCAAGAATCAGCTCGTCCGACATGTCCCACTTCGAGTTAGACCCAAGCAAATGCGGCACCAGTGGATAGTGCCCAGCCCTGATCACCATCTCCCCAACCTTTGAGGCATTCTCGATGTTCTGAGCAACACATGCCGCGCTTGCAGCCCTGAACGGGCCAGCGATGTAGATGACGAGCTTCATTTAACTCATGATACGAATCTTGACTCAAAATGTCAAGCGATGCAGTCTAGTTCATCGATTCTGGATTGCGAATCGATTGCATGATAGGCATAAGGGCCTGGAAGGCATCCGTCTTTTCGGCGACCTCAAGGGCCGACTTCAGAGATCGCAAGGTCATAGCCTGCAACCTCTCGTGATCTGGCTTGCCGGCGAACTCCGCATCGGTTGTGAAGTGCATGAGCGTCGTCCAGACCATCGTGACAATCCCTAGCGTCATAGGGCCGATGTCTTTGATAATTTGCATCGGATCTTCGTATTCATCCGCGATGAGTTCAACAACCCCGTAAGAGATTCGTTTCAGTCGCTCTACTCGATCGTTCAGGGGTTCTGTAGCATTTTCGTCATTCATGCGAGCCTCAATCTTCGGATGCCGACGATCCGATCTTTGCGATACTGCGTGATGTCTACCATGTCGTTCTGATTTCCGCCGAGCGCTGAGAATAGTCCCGGCTCATTGTCGAATCCATCGCGGACCCACATCGTCACGTGATGGCCCGTGGGTGTCGAGAGTACGACGATGTCGCCTATCTCCACACGCTGATGATTCAGATCGACATGGTCGCCAACGCCGAGCCATTCCTTGGCCCGAAAGTACAGATCTGGCCTCTGCAAACCGCATTTCCCTGCGAGATATCCGATGAATATCCCGCACCACGCAGTCTCAGAGTCGTCGGTTGCCCAAGGGATTGCGCCTCGAATCATGGATAGCAGGCGCTCGTTAGACTTGGCGCCCTTAACTTCCATGAGCCCGTGCATTGAAATGGCCATCGCGACCATTTCCAACTTGCAACTTCTGGCGTCTCGCTTCTCGAAAGCTCTGCGAATCGAGTCTGCGGACGAATCAATGTTATCAAGTTCGGTATATACCCAATCATCAATCATGCGAAACCTCGTTCAGATCTACCGATCCAATCGCAACTAGGCGTCCGTAGTGTATCTTCGGACAATTTGGGAAAGATTTGACGTCATACGCAAGCAGCCTTGCTGCAGCCTTCGCTTCGTCGAGCGAGTCGAATATGTCGTAGTGATCCGATCCCTCGCACCATACGAAGAAGGTTCCCTTCATAACTTAGTGCGCCTCTGGAGTTGGCCCTTGAGAATCCGCAAGGACCAACCGCGATAGCTCTTGGAGCCCAAGCTTGAACTTGCTGCTATTGAGCAGCACTTCGGAGCCCTTGAAGATGTCACGAACCATCTCTTCGATATCTTCGGATAGGTTTGGATTCCCAGCAGATAACCCATGTACAAGCCTCAAATTGACGACCAGGCTGCTTACCAAGCTCACTATGATGGCGCCAATCTCTTGATGATTCAACTCATCTACAGAGAACCGTTTCTCGATCTCTTGTACGAAGGCCATGCATACGGCTGCAACCTTGTCTGTCCTTTCATTTTTTGTCATTTGAAGCCTAGTTGAGTGTGTTTGCAGACCAGGACGTTGCGTCCCATCTAAACTGTGGACCAGCGCCAGCCTCGATCAGATCGATCAGACTGGCGAGCTTAGGGAATATCGCCTCAGTGATTTGACACTTCTCGCAACTTAGCACTGTGATTCCTGAGACCTTCATTCCTCGGATCCTGAATTCGGACTCGTGGGGATAATACGGAGAATCGCTCTCAGCCATGACAGATCTGCAGTCGAGGCACCTATAAGCAGATCTTTTAGCTTTGCTGGTAGTTGATCGTTGCACCATGCTTGAACCTCTAGCTTTCCCTGGAACAGATCAACTCTATCTCTGACGATCTCTCTCGACACGAAGATCAGCCGCGAGAACTCAACCCTCTGCGCGGCCGAGCGCGCAACAATCTCAACAAAGCGCCTGCCTGAGCTGGCGTAGGGGATCGCCCAGAACCACGGGCATGGGCACTGTTCCCACACGGAGCGTGCGGCGTGGCGAATCAACGCAGGTGATGCCATGCCCGTCGGGGACTCAATCGTCAGCAGCGGCTCCCACGAGGGCCCGTCGAAGTGCAGCAGCGGGTTTTTGCCCCAAAGCTTCTCCCAATAGAACTTCTCAAGCTCTACGTCGGGCCTACTTCTCTGTTGATTTCTGTTCATCAACGATCCTTTCACGAAGCATGCTGAGAACTCGGATAGTGTGCTCAATATCATTGATGAGCCCCCTCTTGTCCGTAAAGATTCTTCCGATTGCTATAGCGGACTTGAGCCACTCTGGAAGTCTTGTGCCGTAATTCATGCCGCGATATTCCATCGGAATACCGGCCTCTTGTATTTGGGTCGTGAGAGCTTGCAGTGAATCGCTGGATGACTTTGCCGCCTGCTCGAACATCTGGATCTTCACCTTAATGCTAGCTAGCTCATTCTTCAACGCTTCGACTTCGCCGCCGTTGAGCTGCTCGAAAGTCTCTCGGCGCCCCTTCTCCTCGCCGCGCTGCCGAGCCGCATCAACGGACTCCTGCGCTCGCCTGATCAGCGCCGCCGCAAAGTTCCAGTCCAACGCCTTGGGCTCCTGACGAAGCTTGGGCTCGCACGCTACGACGGCCTTCTTGTCGACGATGACGTGTCCCCACGTCTCGGGTAGCTCACCGGCCAGAATGATTCCAGGCGGCGTGGCGACGTACCAATCTCGGCAGTACGCCTGGACCTTCGCGCTCTTGTCGGGGTTCTTGAGCTCGCTCAGCCAATCGTGGCGCGAGATTTTGACCTCAATGCCCCGTGCGAAAATCCCTCGCGATGGCCACGTAGAGACGCCCACGGCATCGGCGTAGCGACTGGCCGACACCCCCGTCGAGTTGGAGACTTCGCGCAGCCACGCCCAAGCTGGCGACGGCCAGAGGACCTCGATCGCATCGAGAATATCGGTTGCGGTGATGGACTTGTCTTTGGCCATATGGATCAATGGTCGTGCCATGCCAAGAAATCGATCAGGCTAATTGGATCGTAGTCGTCATCAGGATCCGTAAATCCGAAGCAGTCGTATCTGCGAAGCCGCACTCGTTCTTTCATTCTAAGTGCACTCTTGTATGGCTTGCGTTCTTTCTTGCGTCTCTCGTATATCCCAGTCCTGAAGCAAAGCTTGCAGTGACATACATTGCGCCTGCGAATCAGATAAGCAATCATTGATGGGCTTAGTCATGCGCTCTGCCTAATTATACATGCGACCGGTATTACGAATGGGCAACTGTCACAACTTAGAGATTTGCCAGTATCTCTATCATAGAACCATAGTTTTGCGTTATCTTCTAGGACTATGATTCTCATAGATTTGCCATTTATATATACAGTGAAGTCGGCAGCGCCTCGGCGAGATTTGCTTGTTATTGTATTAGAATGAACGATGACGCTATCCCGATCTGGCGGATCGGTGCTATTGCGATCTCGAATCCTTGGCCGAATAGCACTGGTCGCAATCGGCAACATGACCCCAAGCGCGACCAGTGCGAATCCGAGCACATCCATGATCAAGCCCTTTCAAGCAACGGGGCCCAGTCCCGTATCAGGTTGCCAACCTCGGAGATTCGCTCGGCTTGTTGCCAAGTAATCGTAGCATCCTTAGCTCCAAACTCGATCCTCATCTCGATGTCGCCATTTCTGAAAACTTGGGCGACCAGATCTCTGACAGTGATAGTTACGATCACTGGATCGTAGACTATGCGACAATCCATGACATCGATCATGAGTTTCTTGATCACCTCGGCGAAAAGAGCCCTTCTTACGCCAATGATCTCGCTCTTCATTTTGTCTGCTGCCTCTAAGAGCGCTGCCAATGGCACATATCCGACCACGGATGCGTTACCAAGGTCGTCGTCCAGCTTAATCATGGCTGATCCTGGTCCTGCAGGATCCCTGGAAACCTCAAGGACTCGCCCTTTCCATGTGTAGTGGTATTTCATATTATGCCGCTTGGTTTACGTCAAAAAATCCCAGTTTGCCCTTGAGCTTCACGAAAGGCAGCACCGTCGGATTGGCGAGCACGAATCCGTAGGGCCCTCTGAACCACGGTGAATCTGAACGCGAGACGCAATCAACGATCTCCACAGATCCGACGATACCGCTGCGAAGCAGCTCATGCATCTCAGGTAGCTCAGGCATCTCAGCGCAAGCGTCCCACGCAAACTCGCGCGCGCCTCTGTACTCATCTCGGGTCATGCCCTTCGCCGCGTGGATCAGAACGCGCCCGCGGACCTTGCTGGGCCAGCTCCGGTTTTCGATGTCCTTGCCACCGTACAGGATGAGCCAAGCCCACGGTTGGCGAATACTGATTGCCTTCATTGGAATCGCTTTCTGGCTTCCATCAGAGCCCTTATCGCGAATGGGCAATCTGTGGGCGATTCGACGATGCCCCCTGATTTCTTGGACACGAAAACTTTGCCCCACCCGTCGATCACGACGTAGAAGTCCTCCGACTCGCCATTGACGTAAGACGTGCATTCCATCGTCCTTTTGTCCAAATAGTGAACCGCAACGCCGTCGTGAATGTACCGAATCGGCTTACTACGATGCAGTATCGCATGCGCAACGCCGAATCCAAACGGTGTCACAACCCCAAGTAATACCAAGGCTACACCAACGATGTCGATCATGCGATCATCTCCATGAATAGGTCTACAACTATCGCAACGAACTTGGCCTCAGCTATTGATATCGATGGATATTTTAACTTGTCATTTGCTCTATACTCAACACCATGCCTTGATATGGATACCGCGCACCATTCCAGATCTATGCCAACAATCGCTTCATCCCTTGTCAGATGTGGTTTAGGCATAGAGAGCGCATTGCTAACCTCTACCATCTTCCTTTCGAAGATCGATCGGCTATGGACTTCGACATCGTCGTCAAATTTCTTGAGGATCGCCCGAAGATCACAGAGTTGAAGCTCTTGAACTTGATGCATCACGAAATCTTTAGAGGAAATGCTGGCGAGCAGAATCCCATTCCTGCTGTAAGCATTAAGTTTCCTCCCATACCATTTGAACATTAAGTCGATGCCTAGTTCCGCTTGCTCATCGCTCATCGCTTCTCGATCTCATTCCTGGTGGATAATATGTCTCGGTTGATCTGATTCACTATGGAGCACCAAAGGAGTAGCGCCCCTGCCAACGCGATCGCCTTGATCATTTTTCGGAAGGATGGGCCCTCAATCTCCTGGACCAGGATGCCCCTAAGCAGCACAACTATGGCCGCAACCACAAGTGATATCGCAATCGCATCAATGACGATCGATACATAGGTTTGCCAGTAGATCGCTGCAATCATGACTCATCGCTCCCATCTTTCGCTTCATCTCCATGTCCGTCGCATTCCTCAAGATCTTGGTAGCACTTCTCACATCGCCCCCACGAACAACGTGGGCATTCGGCCGACTGTAGACACACCGGATCGCAGTCCTCCTCCATCAGCCAACCGTCATCGGAATCACACGATTCCTGCGCGCCGCTACTCTACGCTCGACGTCCTCGACAAATTGCCGCTTCTCCTCAAGACGAAGCTCTTCCAGTCTGCGATCGAGCTCCGCGTGTTCAGCAGCAATGTCGCGTAACCGCCGCAGGTGATCGCCGACGTCCTTTTCAGATTTCGCCCGCTCGTTGTTCTCGCGCATCAACTTGGCGATGTGCGGCGGAAACAACTCCGCAGGATCGCCGATACGAAACTTGCGACCATCTTTGGTGACACCGTAGCGCGGTTCTGCCATGGGTTTGATCATATCAATGTGTTGACGCAAAGTCAATCTTCAATGTTAGCTGCCGAATCAAGGAGCCATGCTGCAAGCTCGAACGCATCACGCCTCGATATCCGCATGCGAGATCCGCTGTACAGCTCTGATTCCTTGTGTGTGACAGTAATGATCTTCGTTGTGCACTCAAACTTCAGCTCTTGACCAAGCATAGTGGCGATCACAATCCCAGGATTTGGGACCGATTGTTTTTTGGATGGGGTGATCGATGTTAGGCCAAGGCGATCGATCTCCTTCTGCAGATCTTCGATCGGAATAGCTCGAACCGTGCTGATATCGCCGAAATCTTGCTTTTTGAATCCGCTCATTTTAGCTCCTTCATTTTCTTCTCGATGACCGCGACGGCATCGCGGTCGGTTGCCATTGTTCGGTTCTTCCATGATGTGTTTTCCAGTAGCCAGGCTATCTCCTGGACGCAAAGCCCTCCGCGCTCGGCGAGCCTTTCGAGGGTTTGATCGTGATTGCGCATCGCTTGCTGAGCGTATGGCTCAATCAGTGCCCATGGAATCGACTTTGGGTAGCAGACGCCAGGCTCACCCTGTCGATAACCTGGCTGCAGCACGGGGAACAGTCTCATCTTTTACGATCCTTGGATGCCACTATCACCTGCTCGCCAGTGATAGTGTCTCCTGAGTCGAATTTGAGCCTAAGGATCCGAGTATTCCCATCCTCCATCATTGAATACCAAATCGCAGTCATATCCCCGCTGTAGTGTTCAAGGACAAGTTGAGCCTCGCCAAGTTTTTGGACAGCCTCATGTATTGTCTTCCCCATCCATTCTTGTGATTCAGTGCTCATGGCTCAATCCTTCTCCACAGGATCTCGAACGCATGCGCTGCGCATGCAGGGACTACGGAGTTGCCGAGGGCTCGCACTTGATCTCGGTATGCCCGACTGCGTAGCCCATGAGCCACTCTGCGAACGCTGGGCTCGGTCGGCCACCGATGGCCGCTGTCAGTGATAGCCCGCCTTGAGCGTATCGATGCTTCCGGCTTCGAGTTGCATCGCTCGCCAGGAGCGTAGGCCAGTATCCAGACGCGCGCTCGTAGGTGTGGGGCCCCGACAGCGGCTGCCGGTACACATTCCCACACCGCATCAAACCCGATGCTGGCCAAATCTCCGAGAACTCGGCCCATTCCTCGAACAAGCAGCCCTTGAACGTTTTCCACGAACACGTATCCGGGTCGTAGATCGCGAATAACTCGGAAGAACTCGGACCAAAGACCCGACCGAGGTCCTTCAATCCCACGACGGATCCCAGCCGAACTAAGGTCACTACAGGGGAACCCTCCGCATAGAATATCTGGTCTTTGCGCATTGGCATCGATAGCCCTCACGTCTTCATAGATCTTCACGCCAGGCCAATGTTTGGCGAGAACTTGCCTGCAAAATGGATCGCTCTCCGCCTGCCAAACTACGGGCCCAAGCCCAAGAGATTCGAGAGCCAGCTCGATGCCACCGATGCCCGAGAATAGGCTTCCGATGCTCATGGCTCATCATCCCGCAGCTTGCAAAATTCGGGGACTTCAAGCGGTTTGAAAGGCTCTCCACATTCATCGCCGTCGAGCTCATCATCCCCATCATCCTCGATATCCTCCGACTCATCACCGCCCGGATACGGCCCAGCCAACTTGCGCAGCCTTTTCTCGGCAGCTTCGAACGAATCGTCGTTGCACGATGGGATCACACCCCCCTCAAAGACGTGGTCTGCGATCGTGTGCTGAATGGCCTTGAGCCAAAGCAGGTGGCCCTCAGGTGCCTTCGCTCGCATCAGTGCAGTGCCAATGCAATCGAGCTTGTTCACCGCGACCACGATATCTCGGTACGCCTCGCTGTCAATAAGGATCTTGATCATGCCATCGTCCGGATACTCAAGCGGAACAACAACTTTGATTTCACCGCAACTGACCAGGTTGCATATGCAACCGTTCATGGCTTGCACGATGCGAGCGACTTTGTCACCGACAGATCCATCATCAGTCTGGATCTTTCTCATCTCCTGAATAGTGTCGTTCCCAATGAGCGGATGGGCACCAAGTCTTTCGGGATTACGTTTGAAAGTCCCGCTAGTCATTTCTCCTCACTTCTCTGGTCATCGCCGCGCTTGATAGATAGCTCAAGATCCGGATCTTTTGCAAGTTCGATCGCTTCCTCGCGCGGTTTCGCCACGACATAGTAGCTATCTTTCGGCTTTTTGCGAAAGAAATAGAACTCAGGATCGCGCTTGCGCTTACCATTCACTTCGTCGTCCTCGCTTCAAAAAGCACTATCTTAAGTGCCTCGATCTCACACTTGAGCATTTCGATCTTGGTCTGACTCACCTGTGAGGCGTGAGCCTGATGCGCGACAAGGCGAAGGTTTGCGCCCGGCCGATCAACGTCTCCGCTACCCCAACACCGATCGCAAATGTCTTCGGTGGCCACTTGCCCGGATGTGCCGCCGTGCCACGTACTGCCCGAGCCGTAGCACTTGCGCCCCGTCCCACCGCATCCCGATGTGCCGCCGCATACTTTCTTGATGTCCCGCCATTCGAGGAATGTGGCGAGCATTCCTGGTCCGCGGAGCTCTTCGAGTTCGGCTTCGAGCTCTCGCACGCGCGCGCAGAGGGCGAGAATGTCAGATCTAGCGCGGCCCCAGAAGCTGGCATCTGCTTCATTCCCGAAGGCTGGGTAATCATCCTCTTCTGTGGATGACCTAGATACGATGATCAGCTGATCGCAGCTGGCTTCATTTGCATACTGCTCGATCTCCGCAAGGGTTTCCGGGGTCATAGCCTTCCCGCGATCGAGCGTCCATCGATTCCAGCAAGATTCGCATGAGAGGCCGTGCAGGTCAAAAAACACTGGCTCTGCAGCGTTGCACCATTCGCAAAGCACGGGCCCTAGGGCTTCGGGTTCTTCATTCATCTCTCCAACCTCTCGATCAGTTCATTGATTGCGAACTGGAGCTGTCTCAGACCTTCCACGGTCCCCCTGATCTCGACGTATTCCTCGCCATCACCTCCTTGAATTGCCGGCTCCAGGTCGTCCATATGCCAAATGGGCCCATCTGCAGCGTTCTGGAGCCCCAGGAAAGTGCCATCTTCGGACGGCCAATGCGTCATGAGCACGTCGTCGGCCCCGAGCTGGATCGATACCTTGTTTCCCTCTACGGTGATCATTGCAATGGATCCTTTCCTGCGCGCAGAGCCATGAACTCGCGAGCATTCAGTCGACGATATTTGCCGATATATTCCCACTCGTCCGGCGAGTACGGTCCATAGTGGCTCACCTGCAAGCGTCCATCAAATCTCCACAAGCCAATGCTAGGCTTTGGTAACCCGAGCTCCTCGGTTTCTCGTCCCACATCGCCGACATGCGCGTCAATGCTGGAGGTCCAATACAAAACGATCGCTTGACCGTCAGCGAAGCGAAATACGATCGCGCTGCAATCTTCGATTCGCTTGCTCATGATTGGTTCCTGAATTCGACCTCAATTTCACCGGCGTAGCGCTTGATTACCTCTGCGCATACTAATGGATACGCGGGATGCTTATTGTCAGCAAAAGCATTGACCTCTACATCAATGATGTAACATGTGTTGTGGCGTGGTATAATGGCCAACATCTTGAAAGTTCCATTATTGGCCACGTGCACAGTCATAGATAGCATTGTCCTGCTGTTTCGGATTATGCTGTGCTTCTCAATGTCAGAGAAGTGCACTTGGACACTGTCAACATCCGTCCTGGCGATTGCTTTTTCGAGCTCTTGCTCTTCAGCTTTAGCGATCGCTGCCATCGCCACTTCCTGCGAGAGCTTGATGTTGCGCTGAGCAATCTTGTAGTTGCGATGCGCGGCCGCAATCATCAGCGGGATCAGAATCGATCCGACGATAACTTGGATGATGAAAACGAATGTCGTCATTGCGTCCTTCTCCGTTCTTCTTCAAATTCCTTGCGCAGGCGCTCAATTGCGAACCAGGATTCCATTCGAAGCTCTTTATTGAGCTTGGTTTGCTGCTCGATCTCTTTGTCCTTGGCCGCAATCTCGACCTCGTGTTGACGTTGCTTCTCCCTCGCCTCATTTCGAATGTGCTCACTTGCCGTGGGAGAGTAAAAATACTCGCTGTAGCAATCGTGGGCATCTTCAGCGCCCTTTGCGAGGCAATCGATCTGCGCCTCGGTCAGTGTGGCCTTACACTCCTCCATGGCGGACACGATCGCGTCCCTCCAATAGTCCGTGCGCTTGCTCATCGCGCCCTCCGATGACGCATTGCGTCTGGGCAGGTCGAGAAATGGCTCTTGTATCGGGGCCCCTCGTACGTCGGCGTCACAACCTTCGCCAGCGGGTCGGCCCCACTGCGCTCTTCGAGGGCCAAGTTCCCGTCGCTGCACGGGTTCACGTCGACTGGCATGCGTTTGCCCGCATCCGTGATCGCCCACACGATGCACGCTTGGCAAGATTTGCAGGTGTTGGTCTTCATGATCTCCTCATCATCTGAATGACATCGCCCCCAATGACGGATTTGAATATTAGATCATCAAGCCCGACCGGCGGTCCGCATTTTGCCATCGCTGCCATCTTGGTTCTATAAAGAGCCGCTTGCGCGATCGTCATGCGCCTGAATATGCGCTGATCGTCTGTCACGTGGGCCAAGCAGTAGTCGATCGTGTCGCATCTGCCATCGCCGCATATATGACCAACCTTTATGCAATGTATCTCGCACACAGGCGCATCGCAAGTGATGGCATCGTCATTCGTTCTGATATCAACGTATGCCGTCGCACTGTCTCGACCGATGATCGCGTCGCAGAGCAGCGTGGCATCGCGGTCGCACCAAATACATTTCATCGTTCGCTCATTTCTGCGATATCTCTACAACATTTAGCACCGGAACCATCCTAATGCGCACTTCGAATCGCGTGATGGATCCATCCGGAGATTCGACGGATATCGGATGAAACTTCTGATTGGCAGGCAGGCCATTGAATAGATTGTGGCCTTGGGCATGATGTTTAGCCGCAAAATATGCGCTAGATGCCATGATTATAGTCTGCCCCATATCATCCCACACCTTGAAAAATTTGTAGCAATCGATCATGTCTTCATCTCAAGCTTTACTGTAGGTACCATTTCGATCGATGCCGTGTAACGAACGATCGTTCGATCAGGGCGCTCCACCGATATGACGTACGGCTTACTATAGAATCCGTCAGCCTGGCCATCGCCTAGATGGCCATCGGCGTAAGCATACGCCGCCATTTCAGCATTGGCGGCTAGAATTTCAACCATTCCGATCTCACACCAAACTTTGTAGTAGTCCAAATCATTCGCTCCTACCAGCATAATACCTCGTAGTTCCCGTGCGCGCTCACGCTGGAACCTCCATTCCAAGCAGTTCGCAGAGTCGACGCACGGCCGCTTGCGCGAGGATGCAGCGAAAGCTGATCCGCCGGCCGAATTCGTCGGAGATGTCATCCGGAAAATCGCTAAGCTTTTCGAGGATGTCGGCCTCATTGGAGAGATCATCCTGCTGGATGATGTTGGCGATCTTTAGCTTGATGTCGTCACAATCGTCAAAGTCATCATGTCCCAAGGCAATGTCCATAAGGTCAATCTTGACCTGATCCTCCGACCAGTCGAGAACTCCGTCGAGTTTACCCATGCCGATCTTGGCCTTCTCGACGATGTAGTCCCAGCTCTTATGGCAGCCGATCCAGGCTAAGGCAGGGATTGCTTCTACATTACAATGGCCAAACGAGAACAGACCTAGATCGCCTTGTATAAGGATGCGGCGATTCATCACAGCAATCGACCATGAGTCATCACCACATAACCTTCCATCGTCGCCCTGTCGCTTAGCCATCGACCAAACTCCGATAGCCCCATTAACTGAACTGAGGATGATCTCGTGCTTGGCAAACTGCCTTCTTGCCATTTCGATGTGTTCTTTGGTGGGATCTTTCATGTCACATCCATGATCTTCCGCGCGTATGCGTCGGCGACCATCATTGCCATATTGGCGACGTCAGCAGCCTCTGAGTAGGCCTCTTCAGCGCTCGCTCCATTCTTGACGCACTCGATGAGCTCCGCGAGCTCCGCTTTGACTCGTCCGAGTAGTAACTCCGGGGAACATCCGCACCAGCCCTCTGGGCCGCCCTTGTGCGCATTTTATATCAACTCATGGGTAATCGCATACGACCAACTCTTGGCCAATTCGCGCAACGATGCTTCGCGCTCGTCCATCTCAGTTGGCCGCAAGACGTAAGCTTGGGCGATCTCGACGAGAACTGCACCTTCTGAGTTGGATCGTGCGAAGTCCAACATCTCATCCTCTCTCTGCACAACCATGGCGAGCTTCGTTGTGTCGCCATTGATGGCGTACGCTATCTGGGACGCCTCTGGAGATAGGAAGCCCAAGAACCCTCCGTTACATGGGAGTACGCCGATGCGAACTTTCATGACTTCTAGCCACTTCATGGTGCCAATCCTTTTTGACCTAGCACGGTGTGTGAATCACCGGAAGCCCACGACCGACAGACGCTCTCGCAAGTCCTGGGTTTTTGCGCATCCAGTCTTGGACATACCATAGCTGTCCGCAACCTCCGCCGATGTCGTCTTGGCCAGCCGGGTCGAAGCAGCGCGTCGAGTAGCCCACGCCCACCATCTTCGACATGAAATCCTGGGCCAGCTCTCGCTGCCGCTCGTTGGCGGCAGCGACCGTCTCCTCGCGCTCGCAGATCACCGAAACCGTGCACTCCCAGACCGTCGGGTCAAAAAGAGCAAGGAGTCGAGTCACGTCGGCATCGCTCACGTTCCCAGGATGGGCGCAGTAGTTGAAAAATGGCCTCCGCCCAGTTACTGCAGCAAACATCGTGCCCTTGCGGGCGATTTGCGCCAGCGATAGCTTGGCAGCAAATGGGATGAGCTGATTGCGAGCCTCGTCAGTGCTTTCATGCACCGAAAACTGCAACCCAACCTTGTGAATCTCAGCAGCCAAGGTCATCACTCCGCTGTAATCGACGTCAGGCGCCGACGTAGAGATGAGAAGCGCAAAGTTAGGATAGAGTCTGTGTAGACACCTAATCGCAATATCTAGACTTCTGAAGTTGAGCATAGGCTCTCCCATGCTCATGAACATGATCTGACCGCTGTTGATATTGACTGGATCAATACCATTGTCCGAGAATAGGTGTTTAACCTGATCGACGATTTCACTTGCCGTCAAAGATCTGACAAATGAATCGCCAGCACCGCAAAATCTACATCCGACCGGGCAGCCACTCTGCGTTGAGCAGCATATTACAGTCCTCTGGCTGTACGTTGGATATTTGTAAAGCACGGATTCTGCGATTGCAGATCCGAAATCGAAAACGTACTTTGCGACGTTTTCGTCGCAGCTTTGGATCATTGTGACTTGCATAAATCCTCAGTGCTCCATGCAGGATTCGAACCTGCCATGCCTAGCCGTTGCGGGCGATCCCTACGGTGCGGCATCCCGGATTTTGAGTCCGGTGCGTCTACCTCATTCGCCAATGGATCCATTGACTACACGAACTCAACCACCATCTTTGCTTTGGGGAACACTTCGGTCAGTTCCAGCGCCTTCTGATCCGACTCTTGTTGCTCGGTCGATCCGCGCTCTAGTGTGTACTTGAAGTATTTCAAGTCAGAAACTCTCTGGACCACGTATGTGGTGTACGTCATCCAGCGGCTCTGGTGGGAAATCTCAGAACAAAGCTCTCTGAACCCCTTCATGAACTCATCGATGCTGCCATCGCCATCTTCCTCAACCCTAATCTTTTCTCGGTCTCGTTTTTGCATATTGCCTCGAAGTGCCGTCTTTCCGGCTGCCAGATAGTTGCCGATATCAGCGGTTTGGGCCCGCAGGCCGAGATCTGATCCTGGGACTCGAACCCAGCGCGCTAGTGAGCATCGCGCGGCAATCCTGCGATCAGAATGGGCGCTCTAGCACCCGTCTGGCATCGATCGACCCTTGCAGGCCACCGATGCGTTCGCGGTCATGCGAGCCTCTCGCACCAATCGCACCGCCGCCGTGCGGTCGGCAGATCCTGGACAGTGCTCCAAGATCGTGCGGGCCAAGACTTTGGACGCAGTATTGATCGCTGCGTAGGCCTCAAGATCCTCGTCCGTCGCGGGGTGGTACGTGAAGATGTCATCGAGTTGTTTGGATTGCTCTTCGTTTAGCTTTCGCATTTCTCATCCTTCAACTTGCTTTGGATCTGAACAATCTCTGCGCAGATTCGATCTTGCACCTGGCGATACGCCCACAAGAGCATGTCGCCATCGCCGACGTCGCCAACCTCAAGATCTCGCTGCTTGAGCAGCTCATCCTCATCACTTAGATCGTGATCTAGGTTAGCTCCAACATGTGACCATGCGATTAGCATCGCATCATCCTCTGTGAGAGGAGCGCAGAGTTTACACCTATCCGAACCCACGCTGTTCATGCGCATACTATATTCGATTCCTCTTCGAATGTCCAATGACAGCCGCATTGATAACTCTGATAGCGTAGTCGAGCGAATATCCACTCGCCACCTTGAGCGTTCGATTCTCGATCAGTGCGGCGAGGTTTTTCGGATCCAATCCACCGCGCTCCGCAAGAGCCACAACGCCAACGCCGTGATTGGCGATCGCACGCATCCCGCAGTGACCGACGACGCTCAGTGGTATCGATTTCGGACAACCCAAGCGCTCGGCTTGTTCAGCTAGAACTGGATGGCTCGGAAATTGGATCGGGAACTCGCTCGGGGTTTTCATGATTATCTACTTCGGATGTTTCGAATGTCGAATGTCGAATGCGGCAACCATGATCATTTGATTCAAATTTGCCATCAGGGTATTCATCGACAGTAGCTTGTGTATGGAGTCCGCCGATCCGGGCTCCGCGGACACATGGGCATTATGAGCCAATGCCACTTCTCTAGTTGCGTCAGCGATGGCCAAAACGCGATCTTCGGCAGATAACGCGCGCTGCCTCCAGCTTGACATATCATCGCGCACGTCCTGAAGCTCAAGCTTGAGCGCGTCGATCACTTGTTGTTGGATGTCAACGTCATTCGCCGGCGCCATAGTACTCCTCCAACACGATCGCCTTTAGATCGCTGCCTGCCTTCGTGATCTCCACGAGACACTGGAACCCCTTCTGCGTGGCCCGCTCAAGGATCTTTGCAAGCGCTTCATCGTCCAGAAGCGCGCCGGCTGGAAAGAAGAGAACGCGCAGCTCTGGCGCCCCCATCATAGCGATTTCAGCCGATGCCAACATTCGCTGGCCCGTCGACGCGGTTGCGAACAATCGACCATGGAGCATTACAGCGTTTTCAGTGACCTCGATGCCGAGCTTCGAGAGGTCCAGAGCTGCGATCTTGGCCAGGAGCTCTTTACGCTTGGCCTGGACGGCCTCGTCGCAGGCCTTCGCAGCCTCTTCTGCGCGCGCCATCTGGCCGCTCAGTTCGGCCTTGCGACGATTCTCGCCGACCTTCTTGTTGATCTGCGAGCTCTCGGCAATCTGAGTCCGTAGAGCTGCGATGCGCACTGGATCGACGATTGAAAGCTTCGAAAGATCGTCCTGCTCCTTCGCGAGCAACTCAGATTGCTGAACTCTGCGCGCCTGAAGCTTCGCAATCTCCATGTCGATCCGATCAATATCCTTGATGAGTAGACCGATCTCATGTTGATGGGAGACGCGCGTGGATTCGTCGCTGCGAAGCTTCTCCAGCTCAGCCTGGACTGCGGCCGTGTCGACCTCTTGTTCTTGAATACCGACATGCTTCGGCGCAGCCTTCCAGGCTCCGGTGACCGTTTCGAGCTCGCGGCCCTTCTCCTTGCGCGTCAGTTCAAGGCCTTGTAGTTGGCGTTCCCATTTCTCCATGTCAACGCCAGCGACCTTGAGAATGTGCTTGCGCTGTTCGAGCGGCGACATGCGCTCGAACTTCGTAGCGTCGATGGTTGACTCATCGATCATCGCGTCGAGGAGAAGACGAGCACCTTTGATCGGGTCGCCGTCCGCGTCCTCGACGCGATAGCGTGAGACAACTCGGTCTTTGTCGAACTCCATGCGCACTCTGTATTTGCGCATGTCGAGCTCGATGAGGGCCTCATCCTGGCCGTGGAGCACTGGGTCTTTGGGAACGCCTTCCTTACCCTTGAGCGCGGCCATGATGGCGTCCAGCACCGAGCTCTTGCCGGCACCGTTACGCCCTTCGAGACGCACATGATGCCCGTCTGGCGCAACCTCGAACGTCGCGATGTTTTTGAAGTTGGCGATCTTGAGTCGATCGATCTTCATTTCCCGCCTCCATCGATCATCTCGTCGGCGCGAGAGTTATTGGATTTTCCCAGGTCTTCGTCCATGTCGAAGACCTGCTTCCAGGAGATGCTCTCCTGATCGCGGCGATTCGCGGCACCCTTGAGTTGTACGGCATGCTCAGCCGCGAACTCTTCGCGCGTGATGCCGAGCCATTTGAGCACGTCGGCCTCGCCGAGCGTATTCTTCGAGCTCTTCGCGATGCTGGCGACCCATCGGTCCAGCACATCTTGCATCGACCCCTTCTTACCTGTCTTTGGGTCGACCTTCTGCGACTCCTGAATCTCCAAACTCTCGACGTATCGAATGCAGTCGCCCACAAGTACATCAAGTAGCATCTTGGGCACCAGTGTAGTGCACGCGTTGCGGAGCGCGAACGACTGGGCCGCATTGGCCGTCATCGTCATCATATCATCGCCGTACTGATTTCCATTTCTGGTCGTGCAGCGACGCATCACCTGCTTCGATATGATGGTACCATTCTGCATGTCAATCAGGTTTGCAGTGGCTGTGAGATAGCGATCTCCAGGCGCAGGCAATGTGGCACTGGTCTGGATGTATACATACTGCCAGTTCTGTAGCACAAGCTCAGCCAAGCGAATACTTGGCCCTCGAATGATTTTCTCGTTGTCATCTTTATCCGTCCGCTTCAGGACGTAAAAGGATGCCTTCGCGAGTTCAGGCATCGACAGTATCAAATCCTTGACCGCCTTGAGCGAGGCTGCAACATCTCTCGGGCGCATTGCAGCGAGAGATGCTTGGCGGTCCATATGGGCCACCAGTGGATCGACTGTGGCTCTGGTCGCTGTAGTGGCCATCACATGAGCCTGGGGCTTAGCTTTGGCGCGTGGTGGGTCTTGATCGAATTGGTAATCGTCGTCCATCATGATTCAACCTGTGGGTATGGGTCCGGAATGAACCCGTCGATAGTTCGAAGTTTTGCGCTGTATCGCGGGTCGCGATACGAAGGATCTTCGATGAAGCGCTTGATGTGCACAGCAGTCGACTCGAAGTCCCTTCGGCCAGCATCGAGAATCTGCTGCGATGGCTCTACGAGCTCGACCGAGTCGACATCAGGGTCTTCCGAGTGCGCGTAGATCCAGCCGAATGGTCGGTCTTTGCCGGTCGCAATGCGGGCCACCTCGCCGTAGAGCCACGCCTGCACGTGATACGACCACTTGCGGATTGAGGACAGCGTCAGCCGTTCCTTGATCGAGGTCTTGAGGTCCCAGATTGATGTTGGAACCTCAAGGTCGAGCACGCAGATGCCCAGAAGTCCCAAGGCTGTGAACTCGTAGGTGACCTGGCGACCCGTGGCCCGCCTGAGTAGCTTGGCGACGCTTGGGTGCGCTTCCAAGGCAGCCACAGCTGCCCTGGCCCGTTTCTCCAGCGCACGCGAGCCTGAGACCGTCTCAGTGCCCAGTAGAGCACCATCGATCATGTTGCCCAGAACGGACTCGTCGCTCTTGGGCAAATCCCGGTCGACCTGATCGATCCGATGAACACCCGCACGCAGAGCTCTCGCCACGCGCGAATACGAAAGCTGGCTCGATCCTCGAACGTAATCTTTCAGATCGATTCGTCGGGCGCTCTCGATCATCGGGACAAAATCGTATTACGAGTTGACCTCAATGTCAAGCTAGATCTGTGTGCGTTGACTCGTTTATCATCTCGTGTTACGATTTTGCATGAAGCGCGAGGCCGAGTGCCCGATCCTTGTTGAGGGACGCGGATGGTCGATCATCATCGCGCAGAATCAACTCCGCTTCGTCAGCGGCCAACCGCCGCTCGACGAACTTGAGAAGGCCATCTCATGCTACAAGAAGGCCAATCAGAAGAAGTCAATGTGATGCTGGTGCCCGGCAATCCTCAGGGGAACAGCACGCAGCCCTACGTGAAGGTGCAAACGCTGATCGCCATCAACGGCAAATTGGCCATCTGCAAGCTGGAGTGGTGGCACGTTCAAGTTTGGGATTCGAGATCATATGGAAAGCGAAGCATTTGACAAGAACCGCAGTTGCACGCCAAGCCCAAGCTTGGCGATGGTCGATAGCTATTTCGGCGCTATCGATCTCGACCCATGCTGGGACCCAGACTGCATTGTCCAGGCGTCGCACAAGTTCGATATCAGGCAGGGCCAGGATGGGCTAAGGCTCAGTTGGAAGATTCCTGGCGTAACGCGAGTTTTTTGCAACCCGCCCTTCAACGATTGGCAGCGGTGGGCCAAGAAGGCGCGCGAGGAGTGCGAGTCCGGTGAACTCGAGTGCATCCAGATCTTGCCCATCTCGCTGGACGTCGCAGCTTGGCACGACGAGATTTTTGACCACGTTGCGGCCATTGCGTTTCCAAGAGGCCGGGTTCGGTTTCTAAGGAGAGGCGTTGAGATGAGGTCGCCCAATCAGGACGCCAGGATCGCCTACGTGCTTCATGCGAAGCACCCAAGGCTATTGGACTTCGCAGATTCATTTGCGGGATGCAGCATTGTGTATCCGGCGCGCTCGATCGTTCAGATCGAAACTGAACGAGATGACGTGATCGGTCTCCTCAGGGAGATTGGCGCGAGCAACCTACATCTGACGCGCAAATCGTTGGTCCACGCGATCAACTTGGTCAATCAGTTCAGTAAGCAGGGGATTAGCATTCCTGGCTTCACTTCGAACGGACGACCGTTATAGCTTTGAAATTCTCCAAAGCTGTGGTACGATAATCACATCTCCAGCGATGGAGCTCCATTGAAGCGTTGTCGTGTCATCTCCAAGCCGCCTGGGTTGTCCAGGCGGCTTTTTTATTGCCCGCTCAGTACGGGTATTCGTAGACCGAGATCACCTGTTGCGACTTCCCGAACTCGGGCGGAAGCGCAGCGAAGCCCACGAGCGTCCAGCCTTGATCTCCGAGCGAGACGGCCCTTGCCGACATTCCGTCCGGCGTGTCGATCACGGCCTGCATCGTGCGCCTGACATTGTCCTTGCGAAATGAGACGATGACCTGAGGCAACTTGGGCATTCCATAAGCCTCGATGCCCGTCAAGCCGTATCGCTTCTTCCCCATGGCGTCGGAGATCGCGGAGACCTCTTCGACTCGGCGCCTGAAGACGTTTTGGTCGATGTCGATCTGGTAGCCCGGATCGGAATAGCCTGCGTCCGTGTCTTCGGATGTAGGCTCGTGTTGTTGTGTTGATGCGACGTCGCATCCTGCGACAACGAGTGCGAAAATGAGCGCTCTCATCTACGCTCTGTAGCGTCGCAGATCGACTTGTCAACGGATTAATTGCGTGACATATTGGCAACGCTCTCCATCGAGAGCGTGCGATGTTTCGGGTATGCCGCCGCAGGAATGGTCTTGCGGCGGCTTTTTATTTGGCCGAACAGATGTGAGCTTTCCATTAATTTAGAGTTGACATGTGCCCATGTATCGGTTACACTTTGCGCGTGTCAGTATCTCCAGTCGTACGAATACCGAAAAAACTTGTTGATAGATGCATCATATTGGCTGCGAAGCGTGTGCTTGAGACCGGCGAGCCAATATCGCATCTTGATCTGCTCAGGGATGCAATAACAATCGGGCTGGATGAGCTTGAACGTAAGCAAATTCAGCAGCAAAGGGCTGTGTGATTGATAGAAAAGAGACTATTGTGACATGGTTCAAGGTTGATGATAATTTCGCAGATCACCCCAAAGTGATCTCGATCCTAGGAACTGAGACGAAGGAAGTTGCATGTGAGGCTATCGCCCTTTGGGTCATGTGCGGATCGTGGTGTGGAAAACACTTAAACGACGGCATGATCCCAAGATACCTTGTTCAAAGGTGTATTCCAGGGGGTGGATTCGAGGGTGCGAAAGCTCTGGTCCGAGCAGGGCTTTGGGTTGCTCACGAGGATGGCAATTTTTCCTTCCACCAATGGGCCGATCATCAGCCATTGCGCGACTCCGTGCTCTCCAAGAGGGCATCAGACTCCCAAAGGAAGAAGGAGGCCAGAGAGTCTAAGTCTTTGAAATCAAATGATAAAAAACGTCCGAGCGGAATCCGAGCGGAATCCGAGCGGAATCCGAGCGGATTCCGCTCTACCCGACCCGGCCCGACCCGGCCCGACCCGACCCGGGAAATTCCGGACCAACTCGGCCTGGTCTCGGTTGAAAATTCCGAGCCCACTGCGCTTCGACCGCATTCGATGTCAGATTCTGCCCACACGGAAATGCATGCGCGAATGTCGCAAAATTTGGTCGAGGTCGTCGATTCGGAAAATTCGAACCGAGGATCGGATCAAAATTTTCGAGAGAACGCCGTTCCCGTCGATCGTGGGCTTCCCGAAGACGTTCGCAGTACCACCGTAGCTGGTACCCATGCCAAGGCCACTCTCAGTGAACCACAGGCTTATGCGCCAATCGCACAGAAGAATGGTCATTGCGCACAAGAGCCTACAGGTAGAAACCCTGAGCTCGCCGAGCGCGCACGGACAATTTGGGCCGATCAGGATAATGGCAAATGTGGATATCTATTCGAGTTTGATATGGCGATGAGGGCCAAAGCTCTTGAGCTAAATTTATCATATCCTCGAATACCAAGAAGCTCAATGGAAGGCTTCTTGGATTGCGTCAAGCACTATGGATACGATGAGGTTGTGCGGGTTGGGAGTGAGACTCTATCCGCAATAGCTAAGGGCGAATGCAAGTCGGTGCTATTCGCACGAATGTTCGTGAAGGATGGCGCTGGCTTCGATGCTAGGCGTGCAGCACTCAATGGTGAGTGCGACGATCGAAGACCAAGAGAGATAGATCTCTCTAAAATGAACTACGGGAGCGACGACTAATGGGCAAAGAATTCGAATCGGATCTATCCAAGGTGAAGGATGAGGCGCTGCGTACTGTGATGGAGGCCGCGGCTGAGAGTTGGCGGCGGCCAAAGTCCAATGTGCTACCGTTCAACAAGACGACCTCGGCAGCAGATCGTTATATGCGCCTGCTCCACTCGGGCATGATCGGGCGCATGACCGACGCGATGGTCGATGCCGTGCAGCTTGAGAAGCTGACCGAGACCAAGTTCACCAAGGCCATCGCAGCGTGGGTTGCTGAAGAGAAGTCGCCGATCATCATGCTTTGCGGCGGCGTTGGTTCGGGAAAGACTGTCGCGGCCGCAACGGTCATCGCTCAATTTGGCGGCCTATTCATCACCGCCCACAGATTGTTGCGTCTGTTCAGCGCAAGGTTTCAGTCGATTGACTGGCAAGACAACGTCATGAACGCGAACACCCTAGTGATCGACGACATCGGTCGAGAGCGCCCCACAGAGCATGCAGATCTTGCATCGGCTCTGGTCGAGGTTCTCGACAGTAGGCAGAGTTGGTATCGTAGAACGATCCTGACGAGCAATCTAGATCCGACTGAGTTTACCAAGGTCTACAAAGAACAGAGACTACATAGTCGTATCCAAGAAACCGCGAAGGTTGTCACATCAAACGCTGGGGACATGAGAAGGAAGAAGAATGCATGAGCGAAGATTATGCAATTGTCATTATTACGACATTTCTCATCATTATCATTGGTTGTGCCAATGTGATTAGGTTTCGCCAAGGGAGACTGATTGACAAGCTGCGCTATCTGCTAGAGATTCAGGATCGGACTATTAAGTCTCTCAATGAGACCATCGCCGCCCAAGAGGGTGAGATTGCGGCGCTCAAAGGAAACCTCGAAATCGCGCGATCGTTCATCAAGGGCCATTGCGAGTTTCGGTTCGTCATGAAAGATGGCTCTCCCAAAAACAGCGATGATGTGATAAACTAGTCGCAACATGGCAAAGGCGAATAATCCAAATCTTGTTGGCGATACTATTCAGCGTGGCGAGATGAGTGCAGATGATGCGCGCCAAGGCCTTCTCACATCCGGAGTGAAAAATCGGATCCTTGAGATTGAGGACGCTATCTGGAGTAGCGTTAACCAAGGGCATGAGCAGGTCGTGATCATTGGGCCGATTCCAAGATTGGTCCTTGATCACTTCAAGAACAAGAACTTCGGAGTCCAGACAGGTGCCGGCGGGACCACGATCTCATGGTCCGAGTGATTGTAATTATGTGACATGATCTGTTAGAATGGGATCGTGTCCAGAGCCAGAGAGCTTGATCAAAACAACATGCAGCCCCAGATTTTCACAGCATCAGATCTACGCGACTTTGCGCGGACATCTGAAACCAAGAAAATTCTTGCGAGTCTCATGGATACCGTCAGGACTACGCCGACAGCGACCCACGTCGCCAAGATCGGAGCGGATCGACCATCGGCGGTCGTGATCGCCGAACTGCGCAAAGGCGGATTCGTGGTGACGGTCGGCGAACACGAGACGACGATCTCGTGGGCAGAAACGCAAAAAGAGCCGGCATAAGCCGGCTCTCGCTTGGTCCAATTGCGGACCCTATCTGGATTTGTCGATGGCGAACCGCTCAAGTGCTTGCGCCATCCTGGCGATCGCGCGCGGGAGCTGCTGCTGAAGGTCGAGCGATATCGCTCTCCGGATCACCTGCATGTCCGAAGCCGCGTCGCCGAGCTCGTCACGCGCAGCCTCAAGCAGCGCGACGACAACACGGTCGCGCTTGTCTGAAGTGCCTGAGATGAGGCCGTCGCGAATCAGCGTGTCGCCCAAGAGCGCGGCCCAGACCTCTGCCTGCGCCTCATGTCCGTGGAATTTGACGGATCTCAACTTTACGCTCCCGTATGCAGGGCGCAAGTTCAATGACGGCCTCGATCTTGCCAAGTCGCTCGTCGGTATCATGGAGGGCGTCGCGAAGACGATTGATGTCGCCGGCGAGCTCAGACCTAAGCCCATTGACCTCAGCCCTGAGCGACGCCATCTGCACAGTGCTCTCGTTCACGCTTCGAGAGAGCGCATCGAGGCTGCTTATCAGAGACCCCGCCCTGACGCCGAGTCTAAGGAGCGTAACGCCTGCTCCCACCGCTGCCCCGCCGATTGCACTGACAATACCTACGATACTAGATAAGGATAGGTCGATTTCCATGTGTTGGTGTGAGGCGTGTTTTATTGGGACCATCAATCATTCTCCAGAGCTCGCCATCTCAGAACCGTAGCATCGTACATGATGTCGATCGATCGACCTGACGCGATCGCCAGCGCTACGGCGCCGGGACAAAATATCCGGTTGGCGACCGAACTCGTAGCATCATGCGTCAAGCTGATCGAGTTGGCCCCAACGTTGATAAGCGTCTTGCGTGCGCATTGGCTCGCTGGCGCAACGAATCCCGTAATGTCGATCCCTGTGGTGGACGAACTGATGTTGCAGATCGTGCATGACTCCCACTCTTCCGCAGACACTGGTGCGTAGTCATTGATGTCCGTGCCCAGTGCCGCGGGCGTGATGATCTTATAGCGCGTGTTCGTGTGATCCAAGGCCATGCAGATCGCTACCCAAGCGACCAACGTGCTGTCGTAGATCATCAG
>JACCDR010798090.1_pt1 | contig 32025 bp, 28 predicted proteins | sample 7446431 | NCBI WGS metagenome assembly JACCDR01 (sample SAMN15323443, study PRJNA562643) | freshwater metagenome | isolation source: river surface water | place: USA:Blue River Watershed | collected 2017-08-17
AATCAACAACTTCGTTCAGAAGGCAGGCGCACTTCCTTCGGACGATGAGGAAGATGAAAAGAAGGCTCTAGGAGCAGAACCACCAAAGGCGAAGGGAACTGAGCAGCCAAAGCAGGCTAAGGGTCCTTCGATGGGTAACGCTGTAGCTGGTGGTGCAAGAACTGTCATGGGCGCCGTTGCGAGCGCGGTTGGCAGGAAGTGAGCTTTCTGGTATAGTGGGCACATGACAACCTTCTCCCAGAAGATGCAGGAGCTTAGGCGCATACTCAAGCTCCACGCCAACTGGCTACTATATGCGACTGTGGGAGAGTCGGCGCTAACTACACTGGAACTTGCAGAACTACGAGAGTACGGCAAGCTTCCGATGGACAGTGCGCTAGACTTGGTGGACAAGTCTTACTTCTTGGGTCGTATGCGCTCAACCCAAAAGACGGCTGAGTACAAGAAGGTTTCTGAAGTTGAGACTCCAGACCTGTCGCCAATAGAAGACGGTGCTCTTGAAGCAACTCGTACGAAATCTATTGTGCGTCTCAAGCGTGTAGCTGACGATGCAATGTCTACATTTGTTGTAGATACATCGCTCGTTGGCAATAAGAAGGCTGTTGATACAAAGAAGAAGATTTGGTCAGGTGTGGTTCGCACTGAGTTCCAGACCGCTAAAGTTCAAGGTATCGCACAGACGATTGCTAACAAGTCAGACTTTTACGAGAACTCGGGTGGTCCAGATTCTAATGTGTCTGTGATCCCAGCTCGTTCATGCTGCGATGACTGTCGTGACCATTATCTCGATGCTGATGGCAATCCTTACATTTTTAGACTCTCAGACTTGATGAGCGCTGAATCAAATGCTGACGTTGGCGTTGTTCATACCAAGACGGATGGTAGGCATCCACATTGGAAGACTACGCTACCACCACTTCATCCCAACTGTGGTTGTCTTCTTGTATATGTGCCACCAGGACATGGCTGGGCGGACGGCAAGCTATCTTTGCTAAACAAGTCTCTCTTTCTTGAGCATTTGTCCAAGGCCACTGCTGGTGTTCAAAGCGCAGGCATTTCAGCTACTGTGGCACCTACTGGTGCGCCTTCAGTCAATAAGCCTGCTGGTCATCCATCAGTGCCTGGCGCTGCGGCACCAGGAAACGTCGCAGGTCCTGGACGTCCGTCAGGACTTCCCCCAAAGCCAGGTTCAGGGACTGGCGGTCCAGGTGGTGGACCACAGTTGCAAGCTTGTGCTTGGGCAAAGTGTCCTATTGGACATCACAAACCAAGTTCAGCAACGGCTAGAGAGCACGCAGAGATTGCTGCGCGTAATCGTGAGTTCACCCCACAGGCTGAAGAAGCGCATACGCAACAAATGCAGGCTCAAGCAGATGAATACAACAAACAGGCTAAGCCTGCGGCTGAAGTCCATGACCATCTTACCAATGGTGAGATCAGTTCTATGTCTCGTCGTGGTAAGGAATCTTCCGGTGTAAACGCGTCCTTTACAGTAACCATTGCAGGCAATGGTAGTGGTTTGATGAAGCCTAAGGTTGATTACGCTGGTTATATTCCGGAACGTAAGCGCGCCGGTAAATCTCCAGAAGAACTCAAGCAGATGATTTCGAACTTGGGTACTCCAGGAAATGGCACCATTCCGGATGGTATGAACCCACGCTGTGAAGCGGCGGCTTACGAGCGTGCGGCATCGTTGGGAATCGGAACGGTACCCGTTACTACGACGCGTTATCATGATGGTGAAAATGATGGTCCGGTAGGACTCACTTCCGTTCAGCAGTTGAAACCAAATGTAACATCGGTGATGGATTACGTGCAGAACGATGATCCAACCGGAAACGCTTATGAGAACTTGGTCAAGTCCGTTCCTAAGGAACACAAGGACAAGGTCAAGCAGCAGCTTCAAGACGTGGCTGTATTGGATGCTATCTGGAACAACAACGACAGGCATTGGGGCAACCTGTTGATGACTACTGATACACACGATGTAACAGCCATTGACCATGGCACGGCGTTTGCGAACGGTCTTTCAGGGCACAGAAACGATGTTGCCTTTGGCATACACCGCGCTGGTGAACAGTTGAAGATCAATCCACAGCTTTATATGCGCTTGAAGAATGAAAGCTTGGAATCGACTATGCGCGCTACCAAGTCTGTACCTGCATGGATGAAGGGACAAACATTTCTTCGTCAACAGTATATGATGCATTTGCAAGATACTCATGGCCATATTCCATTTCAAGCTTTGCGTGGAACTATTCCAAATGGAAAAGGCGATGTAGGGGCATATTCGCATCAGTGGGTGACACAGACTGATTCCACAGGATTCAAAGGTTTTTACGATGCTGAAGCTAACAATCAGTTACCTCATCAACAGTTTGAGGGTTGGGCAAAGGAATGGATGCAGAAGCACAGCGCAGATGAATCTAGTCCGCATCACGCCGATGCTAAGCGTTTGATGGAAGAAATCCAGCCACTTCGTAGCCATGAGCATGTTACAGGGTCTGTTCCAGTATCTAAAGAGAACTTACAAAAGCACTTCGACAGTATTCCAGCCTACAACCCAATAAAGGTTTCAAGTCCTGTGAAAGCGGAAGAAGCGCCTGCTCCTATCAGAACTGCTCCAGATATGCCAACAGGAACTGTGAAGAAGCCTAAGCCTTCGTCTAAGCAACGTATGGAGTTGGCTTCTACAGAGATCGCTGCTACAGTACGATCCGGCGATGTTACGAAATCACTGTTTCTTGCGAACCCAAATAAGCCATTCCCTGAGATATTATGAAAACGTTTCGAGGATATGAGTTGAAGAGTTCTTCTGATGCGCCTGGTCCTACTATCTGGTGGGACGGCAAGCACATTCAGTCTAACAGTGCTAAACTACTGACCTACTTGAAAAAGGCAGTCATTGCCTACGGTACTAGCAGAGAGAAGCCAACCTTGCATTTCTCGGATGGAGAAGAGTTTTTCGATAGACTTCATCTACTATACAAGAACGGGTACCAGTGGTTGGATGATGTCACTGTCAATGAGAAAGGTGAGAAGGTTGGATGATAGTCTTAGAAGGACTGGAAGATTCGTTCGACAATGATCGAGCAGAGGAAATGTTGAACCTGTCTATTGGCAGGATCACTCATACTTCAGAACTCGTTCGGAAGTCGATGTATGACTTCGACCTAGATACGCCAGATGGTATAGCGAAGTTGATGGCGCTATTGCCCATCATGGACCCTGAGATTCTCAAAGACATCATGACTGAGTTGTGGCCTGGATATCCGACAGACATTGATGCTCGTCGCCATCGTCTTGAAATCAAGGGCTACTTGAAGGATTACCTGGACTCTTATGACCAAGAAGATGCAAGTTCACAATCTGAAGAACTCGAAGGAGCTGAAGGATCAGAAGAGGGTCCAGGAAATACTTCAGCAGAGGCAACAGGCGAAGAACAAGAAGTCCAAGCCAATGCTGAACCTTCAAGTGGTGGACTGGATGCTAATACTCCACTTGCGCAGCCTGGGACCGGTCAGCAAACTCCGGTTGCTAAGAACCCTATCTCCTGATACATTCAAGAAGTTAGTTGATTTGGAAGTGTTGGTTCCAGAAGTAGACCCTCTGTGGAACTTGACGGTATACAAGGTGAACGATGACCTATGCGAGTGAAGTGAAGAAGGCGTTCGATATGCCTTCAACAGACTCCGCACACCAGTACATTTACAAGTCTGGTGAATATGGTCCTATGTACCAATACTGGTATCGTGATGGCAGCGGCAACTACTATCGCTACACCAATGCTCCGGTCGACCATCCGGACTTCGATCCTTTCTTTGGTTTGCCGTTGATGGACCCAGAACAGCCATTGCCTGAGAAGAACCCTGAGTTCTTCACGGCTGAGGGATTCAAGCGCTCTATGTCAGCCCCACAAGGTGTAGAACCTACACGCAACCCTGCTTACAATCAGAATGACCCAGCAAATCTTTGGTTTGAAGTCGTTCAGCAAGGTCAGAAGCCTGCTTACATTTATTTGGATGCTGATGTAAAGGAAAACTTGGACCTCTACGTCCAACATCAGATTCGTGTGGTTGACGCTGGCTTGTCAAAGATGCGTCAATACGCAACGCAGCTTTTTGCAGGTCAACACACCAAGGACCGTTTGACTGGCGCTATTCTCATGTTGATTGACCAAGGCTACTATGAAGTAGAAGAGTTGGTCAATGCTACCGTGGGTGACGTGCAGTTCATCGATCAGTCTGTGATGCTTCTTGGTCGCAAGTTCATTTGTGACTTGACCTTCTTTGATTTCATGACTTCCCTTGTATCTCAGCGTTCTCCGCAAGAACCACTCTTCGTTCTTGATACGAAGCATGGGAAGGTGCCAGTAGGCGCCAACTATTTGTACTCGGTATTCGCGTCGGTGCGTGTGAGTCCTAAGTTCTTGCTTTCGTGGAATGCCTCACATCTGTATTCGTGAATCGTGAATCGCATGTCATTTCAACAGATTCCATTGGAAGAAGTTGAGAACGAAGCGTTTGATGAGCTTGCTCGTGCTTTGACAACTCGTGATGACGTTCGTTACCTTGTAGACTACAAGGTGCGTGTGGCGCTCATGAGGAACTACGGTGCTGGCGTAGCAAAGGGTTTGATGCATTTGACGACTGATGATTTTGGTGTTGCGGTTGTACGTTCGGACCTCACTTCTCTTCGTGAAGACGAGAAAGAGTTTTCTGAGTGGCTGCACGCTGAACCAATGCATGATGCCTCTCCAGCCGAAGAACAAGCAGTTGAAGGCGCTCTACAGCAACAGCAAATGGAATCTCAGCAAGTTCAAGAGCGTCCGGAGGCAGAAGGACAGAGTCCTGAAGATGCGCCGGAATCGCCGGCTACCCCACCAGGAGAGGTGCCAGCATGAACGAGCTATTCACTTACTTTGATGCTTGGGAACCATTGTTCAAGGCTCGTAAGGCAAAGGGTCTCGACAAGTGGGCTAAGCTACAGCCTATTGCTGAAAAGCTAGCTGGTAAAGATGTGAAGGCTATTGCGTTCACATGCTCACATCCGTCACATGCAGGTGAACCAGTGCGCCACCTGCTCGGCTCAGTTGAAGGTAACTTGCACTTCATGTTGGGATATGGAAACCCAAAGTTCCACCTGGCTCCATATCACTGGCAGATCATCGATCCTAACACTACTTCCGAAGAAGCTGAGGAAACATTTGCTCGCATGCACCATCCATCCAATCCGGTGTTGTGGGCGCGCGCTGGCTTTGATGTAGGTGATGAGGGAGACACGGCTGAGGGTGAAGCACACCCAATGGCTAAGCAAGCAAAGGCAAAGAAGGCAACGGATGACGCACGTGATGCAGAGTCACTAAAGGCGAAGTCGCCAACTGGCTCATACACATGCGTTCCGAGCGAGGGCTTGGTCTATGGTGATCACAATGGTCACGTGTATCGTTGGGACTTGATTCAAGATTCATTCTTTTCTGCGTTCAATCCAGATGTGGCGGAGGCAATGAATGCTGCTGCGATTCAGAAGAGCCAACAAGTTGTACGATTCCGCGCTACTACACCTGATGCCGTCCGTGCTCAGGCATCTTTGTACAGAGGCGCAGATTTTGATGACGGCGTATTTGCACTCGTCAAGTCCAGAGTGCCAAGACCAGGATCCGTTGTTCGTCTAGAGACTGATGCCGCCGCATCGGCATTCGGTGTTGTAACACCAACTGCTATTCAGTTTTTCAACAAGGATGGTAGCCCAGCAGATGTCAGAGTCTTCGACCGCGTGTACAAGAGCTTTGATTTGCTGCCGAACGGTAATGTACCGCCTGCGGCATTGCTAGGTTTCTTGGTGAAGAACTTCAAGGTAAATGCGTCATTGCTAAATGAAGTGACACAGAATAAGCCAGTAGTACAGAAGGGTTCACCTTCGTTTGTTGAGGGCGAGCCTACCATTGGTTGGGACGAAGTACCGTCAGAATATACTGAAGGATTGAAAAAGAGCATCTCTCTGGGACCAGATGGTGTTCTTCGCGTTGTAGTGGAGACTCCATGAACCATCTGATTTCGTGCAAGTGTGGTGAAGTGATAGTGAAGTCACTGGACACCGATACAAAGATTCGTGCCAAGATCGTGGTATTCCGCGATCAAAATGCATTTGCGGTGTGCAAAGCCTGCAATACAGAAGTGAAGATTCCCTTGCGCATAGATACAGACATGCTAAAGTCTATGTCTCAAAAGGAACCTTCTCCTGTTCGTCTGTATATCAGAGATATGAAGAAAAGTTCTTGACCTCATTAGCTTGTCTTGCTAAGCTAATATCACTCAAAGGATTCTCCATAAAGGGAGCAGCTAACCCGGCCAGGGCTAGTGCTCCCTTTTGGCATTCTAAGGGCCTGAAATGAACGGTTGGATCAGCGAAGACACATTCTCGTGCTGGGTTCCTGCACAGATGGTGCTCGTCAAGGGCGGCGAAAAAGGTGCAGACAAGTCAGGCAAGCGCTGGATTCAGGGCATTGCCTCGACTGATGGCCGTGATCTGCAAGGTGAGATCGTAGACCAAGGTGGTATCGATTTCTCTTACTTCCTAAAGCATGGTTATTTCAATGATGACCACAAGACTACTAAGGTAGGCGAGCCGACGGAAGCAAAGCTCACTAAGAATGGACTTTGGGTAAAAGGTTTTCTGTATAAGACACCTACGGGTGAGCCGCCATCAAAGGCGGATGAATACTGGAACTTGATGAACCAGCTAAGCGAATCTGGTTCAAGTCGCAAGGTGGGTTTCTCGATTCAAGGTAAGGTGCTTCGTCGCAATGGTAAGACCATCGAGAAGTGCTGGATTCAAGAAATCGCTATTACCACGCAGCCAGTGAATACTGCTACGTGGGCTGAAATCGCAAAATCTTTGTCCCAGGAAAAATGGGACTTGGTCAAGGATGATGAGAAGAAGAAGGACACCGAGAAGGCACTGACTGCAACTGGTTCGCCTCTTGTTCCTGAAAGCCTTGAAGGTAAAGAAAAGAATGTAGTAACTGCGAAGTCACTTACATTCAGTGAAGCATGTGAAGTGGTAAAGAGCCAAACCGGCCTCGCTGATGAAGACGCAGTGAAGTCCATCGTAAATGTTGCGTTTGGACTGTTCGCTAAGGAGTGAGACAATGACTGACAAGAAGATTGATTCGGGCGATCTCGCAAAGGCGCTCCAGACTCTACAGGACCTTGCAAAGGGTCACAGCTCGGGTGGCACTGCTACTACGAAGGTCGAAGGCATGGTTGGTGAAGGCGGCTCTACGCAGCTTTTCCACACTGCATCGAACTCTGACCCAGGTGGTTGGGCAGGTTCTTCGTGGCGCGGTGAAGGTTGGGAAGACATGGTCGAAGCAAACGGAACTGACCTAGGCGCAGTTCGTAAGCTAGGTAAGTCCATCGCTTCTGGTATTGCTGCAAAGCTTTCCAAGGGTGAGGCACTTACTGGCCGTGAGACCAACTTCGTTATCAAGGGTGGAATGAACTTCCTCAAGGATGACGACAAGAAGGACGAAAAGGCAGAGAAGGCATTCCCTCCAAAGAAGGATGACGACGTGGAGAAGGGCCATGCTGACGCTGACGAGGACAAGAAGCAGATCGAGTCCATGGTAAAGCCTGGTGCGATGAAGAAGTCTATGATGGACCACGCACAGGAGAACCCAGAAGTCGCAAAGGGCTTCGAGGTTGCCGAGTTCCTTGCAGGTTGGGCTCAGGTCATGCACAAGAGCCAGCAGTCGTCTGAGGCTCGTATCATCGCGTCTGTAACTGACCGTGTTCTCACGGCACTTGCACGCTCTGATGCAGAGCAGGGCGCAGTATCGAAGTCGATGGCAGGCGCACTCGCAAGCCTCGGCGAAGCTTTGGCAGCAACTGCTCAGCGTCTCGACCAGGTCGAGGCAGGTGCAGCACGCGCTCCAAAGAGCCAGACCTCTATCCAGAAGTCCGGCGTTGTTCCATCCCCAGCAGAGGGTGGTAATGGTCTAGAAGGAATGACGAAGTCCATGGTTGCTGAACGTCTTCTTGACATGGTCAAGAAGTCCGAGTGCACTCCACAGGACGTTCTCAAGTTCGACGCATCCGGCTACCTATCGCCAGAGTTGGCACGTAAGGTCGCTTCTCGTTGATCTTCCAAGGAAAGAAGAAGGAGTAACACAATGACTGTAGGACTAAGAGCATTCCAGGCAGGCCAGGTCGGCTCTGGATTCGGTGCAGGTAGCGAAGCAGACATTCAAGAGCTTGCAAAGGCACTTGAAGCTGGCTATCAGGTCGGAGCAGGCAAGACTGGCGGTTCTGCGCTACGCGTAGAGTCTCTTGAGGCATCTCTCAAGGTCTTGACCTACACTTCCAGCCACGTCAAGTTCTGGAAGAAGATGCCAAAGAGCCCAGCGTACTCGACTGTTGAAGAGTACAACCAGCTTACTGATTACGGCGGAGATGCTTCTCCGTTCGTTCAGGAAGGCGAACTCCCTCAGGCAACTGACAGCTCGTACGTTCGTCGTATGCAGCTCGTGAAGTTCCTAGGTACGACTCGTGAAGTCACCCACCAGGCAACGCTTGTACACCCAGCGCACGGCGACTTGATCGCAATCGAGAACCAGAACGGTATTCTTTGGTTGCTCCAGCAGGTCGAGCGTCACCTATTCTCCGGTGACTCCAGCCTCGCATTCGACGGCGAGTCTGAGCAGTGGGATGGTCTTGATGCGTTGATCGACGCGTCCATGATCATCGACCTTGAAGGCGGCACCCTCCAGGAAGCCGACATCGAGGAAGCTGCAAACCTCATCATCGAGAACTACGGTTTCCCAACCGACATGTTCCTCGGCACCCGCACCATGTCTGACCTCGTGAAGACCTTCTATCCTCGCGAGCGTATCCAGATGCCTGCGCCAATGAATGGACAGATCGGTAACACCGTTCAGACCATGGCTACTCAGGCTGGCGTGATCGAGTTCAACCCTGACGTCTTCATCCGCAAGACGCCTGTGCCTCCGTCGTCGGCAACCTCGGCATCGGCTCCTGCTACCCCTGCGTCCATCGCAGCAGGTGGTGCGACCGGTTCTACTGGTGACCACAACAAGGGCGCTCCATCCGGCACTTCGTACGTATCGTACGTCGTAACCGCAGCTAACCGCTTCGGTGAGTCGGCTCCTACCGCTGTACTTGGTGCAGCAGTAGCGTTGACCCAGGTGGAAAAGGATGCAGGTAACTACTTGCCTCTAACCATCACCAACCCAGGTACGATCGGCGCATTCCCACCAGAATACTTCCGCATCTACCGCTCGGTCTCTCAGAGTGCAAACTCGGTTCCTGCTTCGATGGCGAGCTACGCTCTCATCGCTCAGGTCCCAGCTAGCTCTCAGAGCGCAGCAGGCACCACTGTATACAACGACGTGAACTTGGTTCTTCCTTTCACCTCGTCTGCATACCTCGGAGAGTTGACCCCATCGGTCTTGACCTTCCGTCAGTTGATGCCTCTCATGAAGATGGACTTGGCAGTGCTCTCGCCTGCGTACCGCTGGATGATCTTGCTCTACGGTACTCCAATCCTCTTCGCACCTAAGAAGTGGATGCGCTTCTTGAACATCGGTCAGTTGAACCTTCGTTCCTGATAGCTGAGTAGGTGGGCCAGTAACCCTGGCCCACCTTTCGGTGCTACTGATGCAGAAGTGTTCTATCTGTGAAAAACCGATCTACGGCCACCCGGAGACAAACAAAAAAGTTGTCTGTGGTTCTTGTCCGTTGATGAAGTCGCAAGGTGGCCCTTCGGGTAAGTCGTTGTTCGAGGTAAGAATAGACTTGGCTAAAATGGTCACTAAGCAACATCCTGATTCTCAGGAGGGCAAGATGAGTCACCTATTAGTCAAGAGTAATGTGCGTAATCGCACTATTCTACTCGATGGCAAACATGCCGTAGTATTTGACGCCAAGGGCGAAGGTAAGCTCCCTGTTCATCTTCGTGAACTCTTTGAGCGTGAAATGGTGATGAAGCCTGGTAGATTCTCCATCGTGGAAAAGAAGCCAGTACCCGTAGTAGAAGTAGCCCCTGTTCCTGTGGTGGTAGCACCCGTGGTTGTAAAGCCTGAAAAGGTTGAAAAACCTAAGGAACCAGAAAAGGTTGAGGAAGTACCAGCCGTAGAACCATCTAAGGTTGACTTGTCCTTCCTAGCAGAAAAAGCACCGAAGCCAGTATCAAAGAAGGCTTCTAAGAAGATTCAGAAGGAGTTGACCAATGGCAGCTAAGGTAAGATTGGTTGTAGGAGATCAGAACAGTGCAGAACTCCAGGCGCTTATGCGTTCCTGGAACTCGTTCCTAGTGATCCTCCAGAACATCGCAGCAGAAGAGGCAGCAGCTACTACTACCGCTGTTGAGGCAGCACAGGCTTTGGCCGATGCGCTTGAGAACGGTATCGATGAGTCGAATGCTCCTCACGTTGGAACTGGCCGTTTGGTGTATGGTATTCGCCCAACCCCAACCCACCCACAGCGTAGAGCAGAAGTCGTCACTGACCTCCAGACCATGAGTGCATCGGATACGTTCTGATACAATCTGGTCACACCACAAGGGAGAATAGCTTTGCCAGAAATGGCGTGCTATACGCCCTTTGTCTTTGGAGCGCTGCATGAATACTACCCTTCTCATTCAAAATGCTGCGACCTCAGTGGTCGTATATCTGGAGTTGGAAACTGGTGGCCCTGCTACTGGTTTGACCGACGCCGATGTGACTGCTGGAATCAAAAAGGCTGGAGCTGGCTCATTTGCTGGTTTCACCCTAACCGCACTCAACTTTACAGAGTTGACCGACGGTTTCTATGAAGTTGACCTTACTTCGGGAAACGCCGATACACTAGGTCTTCTTTACCTAAGCTTCACGGGCGCTGATATCAAACCTTCGTTGTTTGTAGGATATGTGACGACAGCCGCTGTGGCTCCGCCAATCCCTTCGCCCGCGTTTACTCCACCCATCACTGCAATCTTCGGTTATATCTACGGCTCTGATGGAGAGCCAGTCGAAGGTACAACCGTAGTTGCGCGCGTGACTCAGCAGCCATACATCATTCATCCTGATACGGATGGTGTGTTGGTCAACTCTGACTTCTTGACGACCACGACTGACGAGACTGGTTTCTTCACCATCTCGCTTCTTACTGGCGCAACTGTCGAGTTCATCATCAGCGATGCAAACTATCGCAGGACTGTAGTGATTCCGGGTTCTACTGCCAACCTCTTCGACATTCCATGAGGTCATATGGGTCAGCCTACTGCGATCACGGTACTCACCGATAGCTCGGAATACTCGCGCTATGAAGATACTCGTAACACGGTTCTAGCAACCGTGCAGATCAGCGGAGGTGCGCCTTACACCGATGAAGAGATTCTAGTTGAGTTGGTGAAGGCTCGTCGTAGTCGTGACGCTGTGGTCGGTACTGCTACATTGTCTTTCACGGCTGCAACTTCACCTCAAGTAGACTCCGTCCAGTTTGCTTTGGCAGACTTGGTTGATCAGGACATGCTCAATCTAGTGCGTCACGGCAAGTATTTTGTACGTGCACGCAGCGTAGAGACCGCAGCTTCTGTAGTTATCGGTTCTGGTACAGCTACCCCAATCACGCTCACTACTATCGAAACAGGAACTGACGCAAACGATTGGGACGTACAGGTGGTTGTTCCTGGCGGTAGCTCACCACTCTCTGCAAGTGTTGTCGGCACGCTGTTGACTATCAATCTTGCAGTATCTGCCGGTGTGCCAATCGCTGCTCAGAACACGCGTGAGGCAATCACGTCGTTGCTGAACAGCACGCTAGCGACCTCTGTGTTCGCTGAATGGACTGGTACGGCTGGATTGTCGTTGAGCGCCGCAGAAGGGCCTACAGCGTTCGCTGGCGGCCGTGATGAGGTCTCTGGAGAGTCTGCCGACTTCGATGTGCGCATCGTGACGATTGCACGTTTGAAGAGTGACTTCTTGTTTGGTATTCCACTCCAGGCTGGCCAGGCTCGCATGGCACGTAACCAGCCTACCAATATCACGGGAGTAACCATCACCGAGGTGTCTACTAACCATCCACTAGGAGTATTCACTCTTGGATACACCTACATCGACAACGACCCAGACTTCGTTCGTCAACTCTCGTGGAATGGTGGTCCATTGGTGTCTGTGTCCAACCCAGGAAGCTACATCTTGCGTAGAGGTAACGGCACATCTGGTGGTAGTTCTTGTGGTGGCCGCAGTGGCATTTTGGCACAGATGATGGGTAACGACTACATCATCGTCAAGGTAGATGGTCCTACGTTCTTGCCTACCGCATCCGCTACGGATGAAATCTTGATCGACCAGCTTCGTCTTGATGACAGAGCACTTGGCAAGTATCTATGTCAGGCAGAAGACTGGTTGGAGAACGTAGCTCTTGCGATCTACTTGGAGCCTACTAACGTAGTAACTGACCGCGATCCTACGATGATTCAGTTCGCCGCAGGTATCAACTCGCCTACGCCGCTCTACACGGACCCGGACTATGACTTTATTCATGGTCCGCTTACTTACTTCCCAATCCGTGCTGGCGGAGATTGGGTAGAAGTACAGACGCCATACCCACAGCTTTTGCGTGTGGACTCGTTGTTTGGCTCCATCGCGAATACGCGCGTCATCGACATCGACTTGGATTGGATTCAGTTCTATCCACAAGGTGGAATGATTCAGCTCGTACCGTTCAACCAGACCATTGCTTTCGATTTCCTAGGTCTCATCTGGGTGAACGCTCTTCGTGGTGCCGCAGCTATTCCGAACTTCTGGCACTACAACATGATAGTTGGTCTTCGCGATTGTCCATGTGACCTACAAGAGTTGATCGCGAAGAAGGCAGCTATGGATGCTCTCACGATGCTTGGCGCAGCATTGCGCCCTGGTATTGGTTCCACGTCTCTTGGACGTGATGGTGTTTCCCAATCAGTATCTTACACTACGCAAATGCAGTACGGACCTTACACGGGTGCGATCATGGCGTTCAAAGATTGGATTACTGAGAACTTGCAAAAGTACAAGGGTAAGTATCGTGGGGCAACGTTGGTGGTAGTATGAACTACGGCTCAGGACTTGGCGCAGATTGGGACTTCTCCCTACTGGAATCTCTCATTCAAGAACGCGGAGATACCGTGATCTGGGAGACTGGCATTGCTTGTCCCCGTTGCCGTAAGGATGACGTGACTGCTTCGTTCAACGAAAAGAATCCTAACGAAGCAATCCGTATTCGTGAAGTGAACTGCCCAAACTGTCACGGCTACGGTTTTATCTACCGTAACGCGACACAGGTACTTGGTCTTCTGACGCAGGTAAATGCTGGCAATCGCCAGCTCATCGATATTGGAATCGCGATGCCTGGCGATTGCGTGTTTTCACCCTCACTTTCTGCGTGCGAAATGCAGGACATGGATCGTGTGACTTTGTGTGTTGCTGATGTTCTCAACGAGGGTCAGGTGATCCAGAGGGGTGCAGCTCACTTGAGTAACGCTCGTCTGCGTCCAACAGACCTGGAAGAAAGCGAAGACCGCTTGTGGTACGCCGGCAATGGTTGTGTTGTCTGGTGTGAAGACGCAAATAACGTAGTCTACAACGCAGATGCTGACTTCCAGATCATCGACAACAAGATTCGTTGGATTGGCAACACTCCTAGAGATGGTGTGTTCTACACCCTCAAATACTACTACTATCCTGAATGGATTGTGTATGCGTCTCCGCTACAGCGTGTAGACCGTGGTCGCAATCTCCAGCAGCGTGTAGTTCTTCGCAAGAAGCATGTTGCGTTTACTTCGCAGACTGATGTGGCAACTCCATCGCAGAGACAGGCAGAACAGATTGCGCTTACAGGAAGGACCAAGATTTGACGACCGCAATGCTTGTTCAGCCGCAGGGGCAGATTGCGATTGACGTAACCTTTCCCGAAGCGTTGTTGGACTACGACAAGAAGCTCAAGAAGAAGTTGCCAGGTACGATGCGTCGTATCGCAATGGAGGGCAAGTCTTTCTGGAAGTCTGAGGCGGGTAGAAAGTTGAAGTCGGCACGTAAGCCGTACCAAGATGGCATCGACTATAAGGTAGTAGATGAACTGTCCTTCTATTTGACGTTGACAGGATTCCTTGCAGTTTCAGTAGATCAGGGCGGTTCAGGTTTTGACATGAAGCCAGGACTTATGAAGAACGCGTTGCCTTGGCCACCAAAGAGACGACGCTTCCCACGTGCGAAGGCGGAAACATTTGCACCGAAGGCGATTACACGCTATCGTATCATTCCGCTAAATGTGAATCACTATGTGAACATGCAGAAGCCTAAGGTCTTCCGCACGGTTCATGACGGGTCCCCTGCTGCATCTTGGGCTCACCCAGGCTGGAAGGGAATGAAGATTTCAGAGTCGGTCATGAAGGAACTCGACACTAAGATCATCCCGAAGCACATGACGAAGTTGTTGGGAGAGTTGTGAAATGAGTATTGTTCCTGAGCTTCTTCTACAGAGAGCGATCATCAACGGATTCGGCGCTATTCGCAAGGATCCGAAGATCATCAACATGCTCTTCAAGAACTTGCCTCTTGCACAACAAGAAGCGGTGAAGGAGTTCATTCTTACGAAGACCATCGACTTCTCCATCAACTTTCCAAAGGGCGATATCAAGGTTCCTGCAATCGTGATGTTGCTCAAGTCAGAAAATGAGAGCCAGGAGTTCCTAGGGGACGTGATGGGAACTCCTCCCCACTACGATATGCCAGACCAAGATATGGAGATGGATACGTTGGGTGGTTCTGGCGCAGGCACTTCTGGACCAGGAGGTCTTCCTGAGTTGGTTTTGGGAGAGCTGGAAGTTGATGAAATGTTGCCATCCAGGTCGGCCATTACTTTCACAGAATCCTCTATTGAGGCTATTCAAGAGGTATTCTCTGTAAAATCGAACTGGTCTCCAATGAACTTGCATGTAGTTGAGGGCGCAGGTAAGGGAAAGGTATATCCTATTAGCCTTATCACGTCTTCTCAACTTGACATCGAGGGTACTTTTGAGCTAGACTTAGATTCGTCAAGCGTGGTGGATATCCGCTATACCGAGACCCCTGAGGCGGCATACGGTTCTCCAGTACGCGCGTACGAAGAAAATAACGGTCAAGTACGCATCGGTGCGAACTACGACTCACAGTATCAGCTAGACATTCTCGCTGGTAACCAAGAAGAGGTAATATACCTCTACACAGTGCTGAAAGCGATACTGTTTGCGCAACGTAAGTTCCTAGAGGCGCAGGGTATCATGGCGGTGAAGCTTAGCGGCTCCGATCTCGCTCCACGTAGTGAGATGTTGCCGGATGAAATCTTCACCCGCTCCATGACCGTCCAGTTCACGTATCCGTTCAGTTTCATTGTGGAACAGGATGTTGCTCGACAGATCGACATCGTTCTCACGAACGTCAATCCTGCGACCAACGTTCCCTACCCGGGCAGCGAGATAATCGTAGCAAGCATCGAACTATGAGGATTTCATGGCTAAGTCTAAGGACAGAGTTGAAGAAGTAGAAGTTGTAGAGGAGGCAGTTCAGTCTCCAGCTCCACAGGCACCGCCTGTGGTTCTAGTCCGCGCTCCAGCGGCAAAGATGTACAGCTTCGAGCAGTGGGCAAAGCTTCGTGGAAAGCCCAACCGCCACCTTGGTGGAATGAGAGCTTTCCTTGGTGTTGAAGCGCAGTATAGGTTCACGCTTGAAGCGTGGGACGCTAAGATGAAGTCATACTGATAGGAGTGATATATGGCACGCTCAGTAACATTCAATGGTATCACTCGTTTCCGTCCTGGCGCGATCGTCAGAGTCAACAACGAGGCAGCAAACCAGATCGGCATTACGTCGTCTGGCGCTATGGCTTTGATTGGTGAAGCTGATGGTGGCGAGCCTGGATCCGTATCGGGACTCGTATCTCTACGTGATCCTTCGCGCGCTACTGACCTCTTCCGTTCTGGTCCACTAGTTGACGCAATCAAGCTAGCATTCCAGTCTTCGGGCGACCCAATCATTCCTGGTGGCGCAGCAGAAGTTGTCATCTACAAGACGAACGCTTCCACGCAGTCTCAGGTCAATCTTCCTTCGACTACGATCAACGTAGTCAACACTACTGTTTCAGGTGGTGCATCCACTACTACGGCGGTCGATGTAGCAGCAGCACTAGTCGCAAGTGCGCACATCGGTCGTTGGGTAGAAATCACCATCGCCGCACTTCCTGGTTCTCCTTCGTTCTTGCGTAGGATTACTGCGAATACGACTAGCCAGATTACGGTTACTCCAGCATTGCCAGCAGCTCCTGCGGCAGCAGACGTTGTTCAGATTCGCGCAAACGTGATCAACGTTGAGTCTCGTGACTATGGTCTACACACAGCAGACATCAAGGTAAACCTTGATTACACGTCAGCTACCGCATCGTATCAGATGAGTGTCGAGTTTGAGGGTGAAGTTCAGCTTTCTCCAACGCTTGGTGGTATCGCGCGTAACTACTTGCATGTAGTATACCGTGGTGGTTCTGTAGCAGATTCTACTGTGGTGGTTTCTGGCTCTACGACCTCTGTGATTCAGGTAACTCCTGCTTCTCTAATAAACTTGGCACACGTTGATCAAACCTTCATCCTTCGTGATTCTTCTGGCAATCTCAAGGCTATCTCGAAGATTACGACTAACGGAACTGGCAGCGTTACTCTTGCAACGGCGTTGTCCGAGGTTCCTGTGGTTGGTGACTTGGTTGAAATCCGTGCAGTAACCAATGCAGTGGGCCAGTTCAACGGAGCAAGTGGTCTTGCGACAGCGTTTGCAACTACCATTACCGGTGTATCTGGTGATAACCTCAGCATCACGATCACAGCAACGATGACCCTTCGTCAGTTGGTAGCTTTGATCAACACTAACACGAACTACTTGGCTACGATTCCAGCCACCATCAACCCTGACACGACGCTGGCGCAGTTGTTCGATTGGGGTGCATCAACCAGCATCAACCTACAGACTTCTTTCTCTGGAACTGTGGCTACAACTGGTTTCCGCCAGGATATCAATGAAGTGCTGAGCTGGATCAATGATGAAGCACAGTACATTACTGCTACGCGTTCTACTACCGATGCTCTTGACGGTGGAGATTTGAACGCAGTAGATTATCCAGATACAACTGGCGATCCACTTCCATGGTCCTTCCAGTTGTATGGCGGTACTCGTGGTATCTCAGCAAACAGTGATTTCCAGGCTGGTCTGGATGCCCTCTTGCTTCGCGTTGTTGACGAAGTTGTTCCTCTTATCGACGAGGATCTAACCAACGAAGGCAACGGTTCCACAGCAACTTGGGATGCAGTGTCTCAGCAGCTTGCTGACCATGTACATGAAGCTCGTGGGGTGGTTGGTAAGGAACGTGGCGGCTGGATTGGATTCCAGGGCGATAAGGATGAAGTAATCGCTGCTGCTAATAGCATCAATGACCCTGACGTAGCACTAGTAGCCCAGAGCCCAACTGTTGTGGGCATCGATGGGGATCTAGTTGAAAAGGGTCCCCGTGAGTTGGCTGTCATGGGTGCATCTATGCGTCTTGGCGTGCCAGAAGTTGGTGAGCCGCTCACCTACAAGTTCCTACGTGTATCGGCTGTGACTCAGGATTCGTCTTGGGACCCAGCAGATACTACGGATTCGGCAGATATGATTCTAAACGGAGTCATGTACTGTGAGACTGTTGCCGGCCAGGGTACTCGTTGGGTACGTGACCTTACGACCTGGATCCGTGATGACAATCTTGCATTGTCCGAAGGTAGCGTTCGTGACGTCGTACGTTTCGTTGCATACGGTCTCCGTGTGTTGATTGAGCGTCGCTTCACTGGTCGTAAGGCAACCCCTGCAACCATCGCATCCATCAAGGACGCTGTGTCTTCGCAGCTCGAAGCATATCGTTCTGGTAATATTATCGTCGATTCTACCGACCCTGCAACCGGATCTACCATTCGTGCGTACTACGGTCTCAAGGTAACGTCTAGTGGTGACATCGTCACTATCAGCGTTGGTTTCTTCCCGGTACCAGGTATCAACTTCGAGTTGATTGACTTGGCAGTTTCCATCGCATCTCAGTCCGCCTGATAGCTAAGGAGTAAGTAATCATGCCTGCACTACCTACAGTAAACGCAATGTACATCAAGAAGATTCGTGATCTTCTTCGTACAGGTGTAGACTACCGTGCTGCTCAGCTAACGTTGGGCTCTGGTACGTCTGAAATGTTGATCCAAGCACAAGAGCCTGGAGCACCAGGAAACACAATCACCGTTCAGGTGACTGTTCCCGCTGGTACGTCCGCGCTCACTGTGAGCGTATCCGGTCGAGCAATCACCATCGCTCTGGATGTAAACGGTGGAGTACCTCAAGGAGGTGCTAACACTGCGACTTTGATTGCAGCAGCAGTCAACGCATCGGCCGCAGCATCTGCTCTCGTACGAGCATTTGTTATCGGATCTGGCGCTGGTTCATTGAGCGCAGCCGTAGCTGCAACAGCGCTAGCTGGCGGAGCACAGGGCAGTGGTGAATCTACTGTACAGACTCTACCTCTCAACTTCCTACGCGCACAAGACATGTCATCTGTTCTACAGCTTCTACAGGATGCTATGGACCAGACTGGTACATTGACAGCACTTACTGGCAGCTCTGCAACTTCGGTTGTAGACGGTGCAGGTACGTTCGTTCCTGGCCAGCAGGTTGGCAATCTCGTGAAGTGGAAGTCCAACACTACGACTGTAGCACTTCGTGGTTTGAGCTACCGCATTCTTGCCAACACGGACCGTCTATTGACGGTTGAAACGATGGCAGCAGCGGCTGTCAACGGCGATACCTACGAAATCGTAGGCGGAATCGTGGATTCGCAGATTGCGTCTCTTCGTCAGGGTAAGGGTCCTGCTGACTCTCCTCCAGGTGACTTGCATGGTGCGTATCGTATCGTACAAGACGCTTTGATGTCGTTCACTCGCAGACTTGGTATCACTCAAGCTTCTGGCACTCTTACGTTGGCAGCAAACGCAGCCAACGGTGACACTGTCACGATTGGTGGCAAGACTTACACTTTCCAGACTGTTCTTACGAACGTTGACGGAAACGTGTTCATTGGCGCGAGCGCATCGGCATCTCTTGATAACTTGATTGACGCAATCAATCTTGGCTCAGGAGCAGGTACCGACTACGCAGCAGCTACGACACTCCACCCATCTGTGAGCGCAGCAGCAGGTGCTGGTGATACCATGGTTGTAACCGCTAAGGTTGCAGTTGGTGCCGCTGGTAACAGCATCGCTACTACCGAAACGCTTACCAACCCAGGTAGCGTTTGGGCAGCAGCAACCTTGACTGGTGGTGTATCTGGTGTAGCACTTCGTGAAAAGACCATGGCTACTCTTTCGACTGGCTCTGGTTCATCTACTACGGAAGTAGTAATCAACACCACGAACTTGGGTCGCGACCTTCGTATCGACCAGTTCCGTGGAATGCGCGCAACGATTTCTGGCGTATCGAGACTCATCGTTGGTAACGACGAAAACAGCTTGCTTTTGGATGGTGCAATCAGTGCCCCAGGTTCAGCGGTATCTGTATCGATTACGATTCCAGAAGACGCTACGGCACCTTCGATGCTACCAGGTCGTGTCCACCCAGGTGGCCAGCCAGGCAACAACAGGGTACTTGCTGACCACATTGCTCAGGCTGAGGCAGCAGTTGTAGCATACACGCTACCAACCTGATATACTATGGCTGGGGTAGGGGTCTTCGTCGTCCCCTCCGGTCCTCTACCCCGGCCTCCTAATCTCTAAGGAGAACGTTCTATGGCTGCATCAAAGACTTTCAGCGGAGCACGCGCAGTATTCTTGATCAACTCAGTGCCTGTGGCATTCGCTGGAGGTGTATCTGGCGAAGAGATGATTGATTACGAGCCAGTTGACGTTCTCGCCCTCCTCGAGGTTCGCGAGTTCGTGCCGGTTGCGTATCGTACCAGCCTCAACGCACAGGTTTTCCGCGTCGTAGGTGACTCGCTCAAGAAGCTAGGCATCCTACCTCGTCAGGAAGAGATCATCACTTCTGGTGATCTAGAAGCTGCAATCCAAGACGTTGTTACACGTCAAACAATCGCACTGTTCCAGGGAGTGCGTTGTGCAGGTCACTCATGGGATGTAACAGCACGTGGTATCGTTCAAGAGAACGTCACCTTCGTGTCCATCAGAGTGCTCGACGAGTTCGAGAATCCTGCCTGATACTGGTGGCTAGTGGGTGAAGGCTTCCTATGGATGAAGTAGTCTACAGGAAGCCTGAACCTTCAAACACTGTGTGCTAACTGTCACAGATTGAAGACCTACCTGAATAGGGATTGGTTGTGATCTGATCCCTCTATACATTTCCCATACCACCTCATGTGTCAGCGTCAGTAGGATCCTGGCGTATTACCAGACGTGTGTCAAGTGACGATCGTGTGCCTTCTCACTCGGTTGTACTTTCTTGACTATACGCCTCTGTGTGGTACATATGTTTGAGATCGGAGTGAGGACAAGATGAAGGCAAGACAAGAACTAACAAAGACGTTCGCTGTTGACTACAACAGTGAGCAAGATGGCATGCGCTACAAGGGACAGTTCACCATTCAGAAGCTCGGCATTCGTGCTCTAGCTGCTCTTGGTGTACGTAAGGCTCAGTTGAATGGCGGCATGCACTACGACGAGGCCCACCCAGGTCGTGGCGTAGATGAACAGACTGACGATTTCAACAACATGATTGCGCACTTTGAACTTAGCGTCAAAGAAGCGCCAGAGTGGTGGAACCTCGACCAGATCACGGACGTGGAACTCCTTGGCATTGTGTTCAAGGAGGTGATTGAGTTCGAGCAGTCGTTTCTCAGTAGGAAAGCTTCCAGAAAGAAGTCTGGACGCAATGGCGAAGGAAGTGGCAAGGCAGGTGTTCAGGAAGCCGACGCTACAGGAACAGCTCGCCAGGTGGTGGGAGAAGAAGTACAAGCTGCCCTCGAACCATGAACTCTTTCAAGAGAGAACTATATTCGACTTGATGGTCGAGTATTATGTTGATGTGTTCGAGAAGAAGCCTATCGAAGCTCAGCGCAACGAGAAGGGCGAAATCCAGTTTACCGACACTGGCGACGCCATGATCGACAAGTGGGAAGCACAGATTGCTAAGGGTGAAACACCTGACTTGTTCGAGGCATTTGACGAAGAGTCTATCTCTCACATGGAGAGGCTACGTCAAGCTCAGCGTGATAGAGACCCATATCAGGGGTTGTCAATGAAGGCAACGTTTGATAAAATACAGCGTGAGGCAACTCGTGAAGGACTGCATGTCGGGAGACCACCAACAGGTATGACTCCTGAAAAGCAGAAGTTACTTGAAGAGTTGTTCAATGCGCCCACATTCGGCGGGGATCCTGATGAGGAATAATCATGGCCACTACACAAGAACTGTTTGATGAAATGAGACGAGTGATACAAGGTGGTAGTTCTAATACTACCTTGATGATTACTAACTTCACGACCTTGCTAGAAGAGTTGTACAAGGGATCTGCACCAAACATAAACTTGGTGGAAGCGGATGCAGACGTTGAACTAACGCCTGCCAATGGTGTGGCTGTGATTGATGCTACTGGTGGCGCTCGTACAGTGACGTTGCCAGTAGCATCTTCATTGGTTTCAGACGAAGATAGCGCAGTGAAGTTTCTGTACATCAAGAAGTCAGATGCTGGTGGAAACGCTGTAACTATTGAAGCCGCTGATGGAGAAACTATTGAAGGTCAGCCTGATTACACATTGGACGCGCCTGGTGGATCAGTCATTTTGGTTCCGGCTGGAGACACGTGGCTGACTATTGCTGGTACTGATGCTATTCAAGCGGATCTTTCCACTGTGGAGACGGAAGTTGCAGAACTTACTAGCACTGTAACTTCTATGCGAGATCCTAGACTAGGTCGCTTGTTGTTTGATTTGACGTCTACATCTCAACTAGACAGTCCTGGTAAGTATCAGAGAAACACTGGTTCAACTGGTGGAGGTAATGGAGACACGGCCACGACAATCGGCACTACTGTTCTTACTGGCAACTTAGCAAGAGTTGGGCAAGTGTTCAGAATCACTGCAACCAGCCTTGCAGGCGGTGCGGTTTTTGGTGTAAAGAATAGCGAGCTTCCAGGTGGTGTACTGCCGGCTAAGTACGTTATTTATATGGAGTTGATTCAAGCATCTGCTGCCGGTTTGTTTTGCGGACCAATGCTGTTTTACAGACCTGCTGCTAGTGACTTCCAAGGTTGCATCATCGAACATAACAGCGGTTCAGCTTCTCGTAACGTACGACCTATCGTGGATGACCAAGTTGGTTCTACTGCGGAATCGTTGCAATCAGCCGGAGCTTGGAGCGTGCCGAATGCTGGAGTTCGTGGTGGTTTCCGTATGTGGGTAGAGGTTTGTCGTCAACAGGGAGATGCTACGGCATTGGCTACGGTTCGTTGTGTAGCTGAAAATGGTGATAACGGTCAAGGAGTTGATGGTTCTGAAGTAACAGCTATTGCCGCAGTAGGAGCAAACTGGAATAGTTTAGATCTGAATCGTTGTGGCATTGCCGTGCAAGAATCGGTGAATGGTACGTCTGGAACTTTTGATTTCAAGAAGTTCCAGATTTACGCACACCCTTGGGATTGAGTGATACATGTCAGTTACTGAGCATGAGGTTAGAATCAAGTTTACTGGCGACACGAAGAGTGTCGAAGCCAGCACTAAGCGCATGGCTAAGGAAGCAAACAAGCTTTCTAAGCAGCAGAAGGTGGACTTTGGCGAAACTCTCAAGCGTCAGAAGCAAACACAGAAGCTTGCTGGACCTCAGCAGCAGCGTCAGCTAACTGGCGAACTCAAGAAGCAGAACCAAGAGTATAGACTTACTAATCGTCTTTTGACTCAGATGGCAGCCGGTTGGCAGCGTGTAGCTCAAGCAGCTAAGAACGCTGCCAAAGCTGTCGGTGGTGGCGGAGGCGCGGGTGGGGCTGGTCGTGGACGAGGCGGTGGTGGAGGTGGGGCTCCAGGCTTCGGGGCGGGCTTTAGAGCCGGTCTCGGGCCTAGCCCCAGCTTCTCTCGCTACGGTCTTGGCCACGGTCTAGCGACTGCTGGACGTGCAGGAATCGGCCTTGCAGGTGGTGGTCTTGCGGCGTTGGCAACTGCACCGATTGCTGCAATCTCTTCTGACTATCAAGCTTGGATGACCTACCAACGCTCGTTGGGCGGTCTAGCTGGACTCAATAAGGGAGCTAGATTCGGTGCTGGCTATACTATGGGCGGTGTTGATAAGCTGTCTGGACGTATGGCTGAGCTTGGTTACATGCCAGAAGAGACAGTGAATGCGGCTCGTGCATTCGGACGTTCAACAGGCTCCAGCAGATACACGGATCTTGGCATGACGGCTGCTAAGGTCACAGGCATGGATGTTGGTGAAATCTCTAGCTTGTTTGGTGATATTCGTCGTGGTGCTGGTGGCTTTGGTGCAGAACAGAAGTCTGACTTCCAGAAGATTCTATCCGCTGGAGTCAAGGCCGGTGTAGACGCATCTACTTTGCCTGAATACTTGGAGGGACTCTCTAGTCTAACTGGACGTGCTGGTAGCGCAGCAGGTGGTGCAGTGTCTGCACTTCCATATGCTCAGCTTCTTGCAATGTTCCAGAAGAGTGGCGCTGCGGGTCTCAAGGGTGCTCGTGGAGCTTCTGTATTGAGTGCTCTTGAGGAAGGTTTCAAGTCGCCTGGTGGAGGAGATGAAGGTCTTGCTGTCATCATGGGTTCTCTTGGTTTTGGTCGTGCTGGTGGTAACACTAGCTACTACTCGGCCAAGAAGATGATGGAACAGGGATTTCAGGGTCCTGGTGGCGCTGGAAACCTAAAGAACCTATTCGGCTATGTGGATCGAATCACTGGCGGTGGCGAAGAAGCAAACCTCTACATGGAAGGTTTGATGGGAGGACGTCTCACGCTAGACCAGATCGAGACTGTTCGTGGCGCGATGTCCTCTGGTGCATCAAGCGGCGATATCTCAAAGATGCTCGAAAGCATGACGGCTTCTGAACTCGATGTGTTGCATTCTATCGATGACAACATGAAGGAGTTCTTGTCGGCCGGTGCTCGTGCAGCACATATTCAAAAGCGTGATATTGACCGCGGTGAAAAGTACTCTGGGTCTATTGAGCGTATGCAAGATGTTTTGCATAACTTCTTTGATAAGATGAGTCCTCTCATCGAAGAAGTTCTGCCTCATCTGGCAGATGGTTTAGAGTTTATGACTACGGGTGTAACTGAGTTGGTTACACAGATGCGTAATCTAGTCCATGTTCTAGACCCCGATCAAGCCGTAAGCGGAGAATATACTTGGGAACAACAAAAGAAGGCCGCACTTTCAGCAGAAAAGTTGGACAAGAATCTCAGATCTCAACTAGAAGGGGTTGATGATTTGAATCCGCGACAGTTGAGGCGCATGCTCAATCAATCGTTAGAGGCGGCAGGGGCTCATGAGCAAGCTGGAGGCGATTCTGTAGTCAATAGATTGTCTGAGTTTCAGTTTTGGTTGCAAGATCATCTTGGTGTGGATGATCCGAATGAAACTCCAGCTAGCAGACATGGTAGATTGCGTGGCGAAGATTTGGCTATCGCTGTGAGAGCTTTGGATGAACTGGCTGATCGAATGGGTCGTGGTAATGAGGTAGACCCAGCTCGTATCAGCACAGAACGTGAGCTTATCGCAGCTATGACTGCTTTGGGTATCGCGATTCCGGCAGGTTCTCGCGCGCGCATTGATTCTACTGGAGGTTCTCCTTGAGTTCTACGTCTCTCTTGAGCCGTGAACTTGGACCGGATGGTGTTCGTAGATATCGTACACGTGTCAAGGTTCTAGTACATAGCCATAACACAAACGGAGTGATTGACCTAACCAACTCAGTGGCAAGGTTCAGTACCAATAAGATGCTCAAATCTGTTGGTAGCTTGAGCATTGGTTTGACTGCTGAGAGGAACTGGCTCAACTCTATCTATCCTAACGACCATATCAACATGTATGTTGATCGTGGTGATGGTCAGGGTTGGACCCGTATGTTTTATGGTTTCATTGACCAAATCGAAGAGAATACTCAGGTAGACGGCGCTGGTATTCCTACTACATCATATGCGCTTTCTTGCTCTGACTTTCAGAAAGCTTTTGAGAAGACGCAAATCTACTTCAATCCTCACGTTGCAAGTCGTGCAGATTTCAACGGTGGTTTCGTAGGCACGCCTAACATTGGTGGCTTGGGTTTGATGACGCGCGGTGTCCGTATCAATGGTTCACCTGCTGACTTGGTCACGAACGTTACTTTGCTCCTGATGGGTTTTGGTACACAGTTCATTTTGCCTGCTAGCTACAACCCTCGCTTGGCTGATCGCATTCGCGCACAGCGTGCAGATTTCATCCTCAATCGTTTGAGTGAAGACGCACGTCGTCAGGTTGTAGACGCTGGTGGATACGCAGACTTCCTTGAGCGTATTCGCAATGAGACTGGTGCAACTTCGGATACAAGCACTCTAACCGACCCAGACTCTACGTCAGCATCCGATGTACAGCGTGCTGAGCGCGATCGCTTCCGTGAGGCGGCAATCGGTACGCTTGGTGGTACAGGTTCTGGTATTGACACAGAGAGTTCACGTGGTGCACGTGAGCGTGGTATTGAGGCATACAACGTTCTCAACACAACACTCACTGGTTATCCACCATCGTTGCTGGACGTCATGGACGTGTTCACGTTCGTAGAGCGCGAAGCGATTGATGGATACTTGATCGGCGCTCCAATGTGGGAACGTCAAGGTAGTGTCTCTAGCTTCATGCGTTTCGTGTCGAACGAAGTAGTAAACGAACTCTTCTTCGATCTACGTCCTGTGTCGCGTGAAGGTGGACTAACCGCAGGTACTGACTTTGCGCGTGAGCACGATGAGATTGAAGGAAATCTTGGAACAGAAGCTGTTCCATCCGGAATCCAGTATGTGCCGGCAATGATCATGCGTGAATACCCGTTCTCTGTGATCAACCGTCTAGATGCTTCAGACATCTCGCTAACGGTACGTTCGACTGCTGGAACTGAGGGCGACCAAGAAGTCTTGGGAATGATCTACTTCGGATCTATTTTCAGTGATCAGCCAAACGTTCCCGGTCGTCACGTGACCACTGTTCCGAACATGAATCCGGATGACTTGGCTCATGGTAGTCCTACTACTGTTGGCAAGAAGCACATCGACGTAGCGGTAGTCTACGACCGTGAGATTTCTACTACCAAGTTGACCCGTAGTGATGAAGATCATTACAACCTGTTTGAGATGTACTCGGACGCAATCCTTGGAAACGATGCGCGTTTCTTCATGCAGGATTTGCTTCCAATCATTACTCCAATCCACATTGTTCGTCATGGTCTACGTGTTCGTTCTTTGACTACACGTTTCGGTAGATTCTCTCTTGATGTGGTCAACCGCATTCAACCGCAGCCTGTTGAGGAGGATGAGGTTGAGGAAGCACCAGAACCAGAACCACCAAGTGGTGGCGGAACTGTACTTCCTGTAGAGTTGTCACCTACTGACGGTAGTGCTTACACGCAGGGATACGTGACCACTGCGAACCAGTGGTGGTACCGCGCAAAGGAGTTCGATGGTAGCCGTCCATACAACAACGTGGATGGAAATCCTGTGCCTCCAAGCGGTACTAGATACTGGCGTTTCCACAACGGCGTTGATATCCACGGTGCTCGTGGAACTCCCGTACGTGCAGTGCGTGACGGTCGCGTCGTCATGGCCGCGCCAATCGGAACCAACGGTCGTTCGGGCTATGGTAACGTTGTGGTGATTGAGCATCCTAACGACGGTGTATTCTCACTCTATGCTCACTTGGACAGCTTCGCTGAGAATCTACGCATTACCTCGCGTTCACGTGCGTTGCGAGATTTCACATCATCCAGTTTGATGAGCAACGGTCGCTTTGATCCAATCGATGTTCGTGCAGGCGATGTCATCGGATACATGGGCTCGTCGGACTGTCCAATGGGTGACCCTGTAGGAAACGCTGTTCACCTACACTTTGAGTTCAACCTCACGCGCAATGGGCGCACTTTCCCATCTTCGGCTGACCGTCCACAGTTGACTCCTGACGTTTTCCGTACTGATCCTCCATTCGTTTCTGGGGCTCCAGTCTCATCGAGCCGTCCATCTAATCCTTCGGAATCTGAGACTATCAGTCAGGATCCGGTTCGTTATTTCCGCGAAGTGTTTGGAGTAACGCTACCAGTTGGTCGTGATTCGGTAGATGCCGAAGTTCCAGATGCAGATCCTCCACCAGAGGCAGTGATCCCTGGAGATGAAGCAGAAGACGCAGTTGACACAGACTATGAGGTAGCACCTACTCCAACAGAAGAGTCTACTGCAAGCGATACACCGTCTACTACATCAACGATGGTTGGTCATGTGGACACTCCGTCTACTCGACGTCAGTTGGCTCGTTGGGCGCTATTGAACGACCATTGGTACCAGCACAATCTTGAGTATGTCGCAGGTACTATTGAAATGCGCGGTGCACCTGAAATCCGTGTTGGCTACAGACTTGACTTGGCGGACCGTAACATGTCGTTCTATGTTGAAGGTGTTAGCCACAACTGGACGTACAGTAAGCCGATGACCACTACGCTGCATGTAACTAGAGGACAGCCCAACAATCCTCATCCTGGCTACGTACTACCGTACATCAACGGTTTCGATCCTACAGCAACGCAGCGTCAGACTGGATCTCGTCTTGGTGCATACTTCATCATCCCAGATCCACTTTCGGTGCGTCGTGCGACGAAGTTGGAACGTCAGCGCAGAGATTCACAGGCAGTAACCTCTACGCCAGCAGCAACTCGTGCTTCGGCTGTTACTAACGAAGTAGACCAGGATTTGACTGCATACGATGAACGTATCGAACCTTCTGTCTACGTTTCGGATAACTTAGATTTGGAAGAGGCATTGCAGCGCGAACAAGAAGCTCTTGGTCTTCGTGGTCGTGGTGCTTCTACCTCGGCTACGGAAACTAACCCACAAGGCGGTATTGACGGTGCCACAATGTCAGAAGCCTTTGATGTGTTTGGTAATACAAGTGGAAATATTGCATGAATGAGCGTATTGTAGACAGATATGGTAGTCCGGTTCAGCAAAGCTTGACTATGCGACCAGAAGACTACGTCGGTCTGAATGTTTCACGTCTCATGTTGGGCGTGGTTCTAGAAGTGTATCCAGCGGATGATGAGCGCAATCGCTCATCGTATCAACGTGAAGACCGCAGAGGATACCTGCACACATGTTCTGTTCTGGTACTGCAAGACGGTCGTGGTACGCACTTCCCGTTGGAGAACGTCATCATCACGCCAGATGCACCAACTGGTTTGGACAACTACTACGAGTGTTTGCCTCGCGGCTGTTCTGCACTGGTGACAGGTGAGAACTGGAACAATCAGTTGAATCACATCAACCCATACGACCTAGATGGTGATTGGTGTATTGTTGGTTTCATGGGTGGTTCTGTGGACCAACCGTTCATCGTGCGTTGGTGGCCACACCCACACAACCCTTTTGACCCAGCTACCAGCGGTAAGACGAATCCAAATGCTGAGGGTGAAAGTGAAACGCTTGTACAGGTGGGCCGTATGTTCCATCGTATCAACGGCGTAGAGTTCACCGTCACGAAGCAGGGTCATATCTATGTCTCTACTTATCGTGCAAACAGCACACTACGTTTCGGCTCTGATCTCGCTCCGGTAGACGGCCGCTTCCCTCGAACGCTACAGGATTCTGACGGTGGTTCGTTCCGTATGTGGGTCAAGCCATCACAATCCTTTGAACTGGATTGGAACGAGCCAGTGGATGGCATGGGCGTTCTAGACGTTGCGGACGAAGGTATTCCGCAGACGAATCCAAGCGAATCCGGCTCTTCTTCAACTCAAGAGAAAGAGAATACTTATATCTTGATTGAAAAGGACCGCATGGATATTATGGTTCCGGAGGAGTTCAAGCTACTAAGTAAGCAGAGGATCTTGCTTGAGAGCGAAGAAGAGACTACACTTACTGTGGGTGGTGATTTTACGGCCGACGTGACCGGCGATGGTTCTATCACCACAACTGGCGGTCTGGACATCGATGTAACACAAGCTTTTGATTTGACTGTTACTGGCCAAGCCACCATCACAGCCAATACTACGCTAGATGTACAAGTCACGGGCGTAGCGACTATCAACAGTCAGGCAACGCTTACGGTAAGCGCAAATGGCGTTTTAAGCCTTGCTGGAGCCTCAATCTCCATGGGAGCTGGTGGAGCCTCGGCCGGTTCTATCGGCTCTATCAGCGTGACTCCAACGGGCGTGAACATTGGTACTGGTGTGTTGGGTGGAGCTGTCGGTGGTACGCCTTTGTTGGCAGCAGTGATCGCGTTTGCAAATGCACTGAGCTTGGCGGCAGCAACAGCTACAGATACCACCTACGCCAACGCAGTTGCTGCGGCGGCTGGTGCACTAGCAATCGCTGTTTCGTCATCCTCGTCGACCACAACTATGGTGGGATAATGGCATTTAGAGAATCCAGCACAAGACTCGGTGTTCCGTACGATAACACAGTAACTCGTGTTACCGATGAACAGCGAGCACAGGCAGTACAGGGTGCACAGCTCACTGAGTTGGTGCAGAACTTGTACTCGCTTTGTTTGTACGATACGGTCGCAGACGCCACTCTGGCATCACCTGGATTGGACCCTGCTGGCCGTACGGACAATGCTGAATACTTCTTCCGTGTTCCTCCCAAGCTGCATGAAATGCAAGAGCCCTTTGCTACGACGATTCAGGGCACACAAGACGGTGGTAAGTACGTAGAATCTTACGGCTCCATCATCAAGGCACTACGTCTTCAAGGCACAACAGGCTTGCGCCCAAACAAGTCCTCGTCTCCTGTGATTCCACTACTCGGTGTCACTGAGGCTCAGTTGGGCACGCTTATTGGTAACGGACTCAACGATTCAGTTCGCCGTATTCCAGCCGATGAAAAGACTGGTTACGACGATATCATCTTCTTGCGTAACATCTTCCGTCGCTATTCAGACCTCAAGTCATCTGATGCTCTTGCTGGTCGCGTCGTCATGCTGTGGCGCAACTTGAAGGATGCAGATTATTGGGTCGTAGAACCAGAAGATTTCCGTCTCTCGCAGAACTCGTCTTCTCCGCTGACCTATGAGTACAGCATCTCATTGAAGACCCTGGCTCGCTTTGACTTTTCGTACGCAATCCCCGAGGATCCGTTGGAGCAGGCTCGTTCGCGTCAGCGCATGTTGGCTCGTTTGCAGGAATACGGACAGAACATCCTCAACGTGTTTATGGTGATTTCAAACCAGATCAACCGTGTGCAGGGTTTCGCGACGTTCCTATCTAACACCGTTCTGTCTCCAATCCTCAACGTGGTGAACGGTTTGACTGCGGTGAAGACCTCCGCTTTCGGAGTGGTTCGTGGTCTTCGTACGCAAGTTCTAACACTCCAGGCTAACTTGGATGATGCAATCGCACAGCTCGTGGAGTCCGAGACACTGGAAACTCAAGATGATATCATCCGTTCGATGCGTCGTACGCAAATCCTTTGTGCTAGAATCCTTTCTGAGCCAGTGGCAAGTGAATCTACTACAGCAGATGTGAACTTGTTGATCGGACGTTACGCTGCTGCGTACGACATGCCCGGTACTCTCACTACGCCTCGCCGTGCTCCAGATGCATCACCATCCTACATTGGTTACGAAACACTTCCTTCTACACTTGGAAGCGACGTGGTCGGACCTGGTGAGAGTATCCGTGATGTGGCAGCTCGTATTCTTGGCGACCCTAGCCGTTGGCGTATCCTAGTCACACTGAACCGTCTGCGTGCTCCGTTCATCTCGGCTACCGGTTCCGCAGGCGTATTGGCTCCTGGCGACAGAATCCTTTTCCCTCGTGCTGGAGCAGCAGGCGCAGGATCTGCGACGGTAGGAACACAGAATCCTACAAACAACCAGTACATTGGTCCTGATGATCCAGTCGTTCAGGCATACGGTCGTGACCTACTGCTTAGGTCTACGTTCATTGGTGGTGCTGAACTCACTGATTTGGCGCTCAATCAGGGTGGAGATATCGCGTCTATTCAAGGCATCCCGAACGTTGAACAGGCACTAAAGCTCAAGTTCATGACTGAGCGTGGTGAACTCGCTGCGCATCCGAAGTTCGGTGCGAAATATCCTGTAGGTAAGAAGGCTACACCAAGCTCATTCAATGAACTCAGGATCAATACCATCAACACATTGACCAGCGATAATCGCATTGAAAACGTGAAGGATTTGCGTTTCATTGCAGTTGGAGATAAACTAGCAGCAAAGGTAGACATCGAGCTGGTAAACGCTCGTAGTATTCTGCCTGTGACGCTCGCCCTACGTAGGTTCTGACATGGCTTTCACACCACGAACATTTGAACAGATTCTGAATGACATGATCGCCTACATGCAGTCGCGAACGTCCATCAGCGACTACAACGTAGGTTCGGTCATCCGTACCATCTTGGAAGCAGCAGCGCTCGAAGATGATGAGCAATACTTCCAGATGGTTCAGCTTCTGGACTTGTTCTCGTTTACTACTGCTGCTGGTGAAGACTTAGATCGTCGTCTTGGTGACTTTGGTATCACTCGTCGTTCCGCTATCGCTGCAACAGCCCGCGGTAAGTTCGTTGACAATAACCTGATCCGTACACGTGCAGCAGTAGATGTACTTGCAGGCAGCGGTACCATCACAGGTTTGGATACTTCACGTTTTCCAACGTCTGGTTACCCATACACGATTCGTGTGGGTGAAGGCTCACCTAGACTCCAGAATCTGCTCGTCACAAACAATAACACCGCGACGATGGTATTGACCATTTCAGCGCCCA
>JACCDR011538516.1_pt1 | contig 32009 bp, 56 predicted proteins | sample 7446431 | NCBI WGS metagenome assembly JACCDR01 (sample SAMN15323443, study PRJNA562643) | freshwater metagenome | isolation source: river surface water | place: USA:Blue River Watershed | collected 2017-08-17
ACAGTGTTGGGCTACTCCCACCCCACCCTAGGGACCCTAGTGCTACCACTAGGGCGGGGCTACCACACATATATAAGCCATAGCATAAGCGCGGCCGCTATGCAAGCGCGGCCGCGCCGATCGGGCGCCCCTATAGTGCCCGCCCCTATCACCCCTCCGGACTAAAGCAACCACAATCGCGAACGCTACAGACCCTAGCAAGCAACGCCGATGATATGACCCGATTACGCCGATCGAATTGCCACTCCCCTGCCAACACCGAGTTATCAACATGCTCATTCGTGCGCGCCAAGAGATGACCTAACTCATGCGTGACAACGACCTTCACTTGCGAGTCACGCCAGTTAGCCGTTTGAATGTCAATCACTGCCGCTTCCCACGTTCCGTGTATCCCCCCTCCTGTTGCCACCCGTTCCTTGAAACGGATGGTATGGGGCCCGTCATCCGTGATAGCGAGCCTCATGCATGTTGCGCGTTCCCAGCGCTGCAACACGTCCTGAACTAGTTCCTTTCGTTCTGTGACACGAAACCCGAACGATTCGCCCGGAACTAGAGCCTCTAGTTCCGCGGTACCCAGTTCCGTTTCCGTGTCTGTTGTTTCTGTTACCTCGCAACAGCCGAATAATACAGCCGCTGCAATCACTATCCCTGTTTTCCTCACCTGCATTCCTTCCTACATACGCCGCCCGTCCTATGACGGCGCTAGTGCTACCACTTACTTTTCCCGTCGATTCTCCCAACGGTACCACACCCCTAGCGCTAGCCCGATCGGCAAGCCTACCAGGAAACCCGCGCCTTCCTTGAGACGCAACCAGACTCTTCCTATCATCATTCGTTCCTTTCTTGACCTAATGTTACCACTAGGGACCGCCCTTCCTATGACGGTCCGTTGTGAGTGATTAGCGCGGCTTAGCGCGCCTTCCGACGCCGCACGCTTGCGGCGGAAACGGCCTTGACCGGTGCGGCCGGTGCGGCCGGGGCGGGTTTCGGAGTGGCTTTCGGAGCCGCTTTCGGAGCCGCTTTCGCGACGCTGGGTTTCGTCGCAGCGTCATTGGCGGGTTTCGCACCCAGGCCCGTTCCGCGCATCTCAGCTAGGACCGCTGCATTCGCGATATCCCAGCCAACGCGATCCGCTTCCCGCTTGATACGGTCGGCCGCTTGCGCCGTTGTGATACCGTACACTTTCGAGATGCTCGCGATCGCGCTCGCAACCAGTGCCTTGACGTCTTTATCCAATATCGGTCGTTCGGTTTTCTTGACAGCCATGATACCTATTCTCCAATGAAACGGCCGGTCTCTCCTCTCGGAAAGCCGGCCGATGTTTTAGGACCTTGTGTCCTGATTCTGTTGACTAGTGCGGATTATCTCCCGAGCCTTATCTGTGAGCGGCTCTTGAGAGCACGGTTCGCACAATCCGTGTTGCCTAACGATTCTCCGTTTCTTGCAAGCGGCACACTTGCGCCGCTCGCCTTTCATTCGGAGGCCGCTTGCGCCGTCTGCTTACCCTTACGGGCTTTCGGGGCTTTCGGCTCGGGAACGACCTTAGCTTTCGCGTAGGCTTCCCGAGCGGCTTTCGCAATCGAACTAATCTGAGAAAGGGTTGCCCCTTCCTTGACGGTGATTCCCAGCGGCCCGAGTTTCTCATCCCAGACAATCTCGACATCGCTAATCAGGCCTTCCCTTTCGAGAGTACCGATCAACGTCGCGACTTTTTCGACTTTCGTGCAAGCATCCTTGACCCACTGGTTCGGATCGGGCTCATCCGTTGCCGCTTTCAAAAGGCGGTCATACTCCGCCTTTTGCTCCGCCGGCTCCTTGAGTTTCGAGATGCGATCCATCTCATTCACACTCAATTGGACCGGGGCGTCGCGCCAGTCGGAGGCGACTTGCGGTGCGCGTTCGATGATTCGGAGCAATTGCGCGATATAGGGCTGATTCTTGCCCATGCGTTGCGCAACCGTCTTGCCGCTCATATTGATACCGCGCTGTTTATGCAGCTGTTGCATCTTGTAAGCGGCGAAACCCAGGTCGGGACCCTTGAGATTGTCCCGAGCCGTGTTTTCCAGAACATGCTCCTCGAAAGCCTGAACCTCATCAAGATTCTTGACGATGACCTTGATAGTCGCCGTCTTTTGAGAGTGGCCTAGTTCAGCCAAGTGGCGCAACGCCGCGTAACGGCGAAAGCCCTTGACTAGCTGGAACTTGCCTTTCTTGCTAGGCGACGGCCGGACCGTTACTGGTTCGGTCTGCCCTACTTCTTGAATCGACTCCACTAGTTCCTTGAAACTGGAGTCGTTCAACGGGTCCTGCTCGGAATCACCTTTCGTCCAGTCACCGGTCCGTTGATTCTGGTAGCTGAGATCGATGTCCGTTAGGAGCATCAATCTCAGTTCACCCAGGTCTGATTCCGGAACGGAAACGGGCGTGGCGGTTTCGGTCGACTTTGCATTCTTCTTAGCAGCCATGATTCTCTAACCTCTGTTTTGAACGTTGTTTCTCTGACCCTTCCTAGTGTTGCCACTAGGGCCTTTTAGGGCCACCCGGGCCGCTCGTTAGACTCGCTTTGCCGTTTCGCGCACGTCTAACCCGCTTCCGGGGTTTCGCTAGGTTGTCAGAGACCGTTCCGGACCGCCCTTGCGGCCCGTGCCGTTCGGTCAGTACCGAACGGCACTACAACACTAGCACTCACACGTGTAACAGAGTGGGAACGGGCGTGTCAAGGCCTAAAAAACACGAAAAGTGTTTCTTCCCGGAACAGAAAACGTGTAGTGTCACCCGAAAAAGAACGTACCAAAAGCGGAAACGTTCCGTTCTGGGCTGTGTCTGCGCGGTACAGGCCTAAACGGTCCTAGTGGTACCACTAGCCGACACTACCCTACACTTTGACGTTTTCCGTGTTGTCTGGGATATCGTCTAGCGATATCGATTGCAGGCCGTGTTCTGTCATCTCGAATGCACTGGTGACGAATGCACGGCCGTGTCGATTCTTGATGGTTTCGACGATTCGAACCGCCTCGCCATTCTCCGTTTTGATGTCCTCATCAGGCATCATCGTCAACAGACAATCCACAGCATGTTGTTTCGCCATGAGACCGGAAAAGTCAGCATCCTTGTTGACCTGGCTAATCACGAATATCGGCGCCTCTAGCTCGACTGCATACTTGCCGAGAATCTCCAGAAACTTGATCTCCTGCTCTTGATTGTGGCCGACCAGTGCATCGATTGAGTCGAGGATGACGGCCTTAGGCTTGTGAAACATCAACAGGTCACCCAGGTCGGTAACGCCACCGATAGCGGGTATGAAGCGCAGCAGACCGCGGGTTTTCAATCCCAGGCGCACGCCGCGTGCTTTGATAGCGGGCAACCCCTCCTCACCCGCGATATAGATGCATTGCAGCCCGTGGTTGCAGAACATTGCGCAGAGTTGTAAGAGGAGCGTGCTCTTACCAGCGCCGGGCAATCCGCCGAGCAAGACAACGGCGGTGGTCACCAGACCACCGCCGAGATTGTCATCGAGTAACCCGGTCGTGAGTCGGGTTTCATCGGCATTCTTGATATCCTCGAATAGCACCGTCTCGTCATGACGTGCGGCGGATACACCGCCCCAATTCCAGGCGCGGCAACTATGACACTGGCGTTTCCCGGGTTTTAATACTGTGTCGCAGAGGTAGCACTTCATAGCGATAAACGTTGCCTTTTGCCGCGGCGTGACTTAGTGTCGCAGACGGGACTGATTCGGAGGGCAGAGCGGGAACTTACACTATCGCACACCGACGCGCAGGAATCGCGAACGTGTCATCTGCAAGCATTCGATGCAAGCGTCTAGGGTAGAGACGCCGTGCGAACAATGCTTGGGAGGTCTGCACTCGGGACATACTTTGATTCCCGACCATTGCCTTGTCTCGAATTGTGCGCGGCACTTGCTGCACCGGACGATGAGGCCCGATGTCTTTCGCATCAGTTCCACCTTTCTAGGCCTAATGGCACCACTAGGGTCTCGGATATGGGTGTTATTCTGTAATAGCATGATTCCAGTACCATGAAAAAAGTGCTTGACAACCGGCCGGACGTATGGTATGATGTTGCCCTACCGTACGCGGCGTTCGCGACCCTCTCGTCACGATACCGCGTATCACAACAGTAAGAAAAAAGGGACGGCGCCAAGCTAGTGGTAACACTAGCGGGGCGTCGAAAGGTAACTCATGGCTAATTCACGTCGCAATGTTGGTTCTGATTCGCAGTCGGCCGAAGCTCTGGCAGGCAACCCGGTTTATGATGAGCAGCTCAAGGCCGCAATGGCCTTGCTTGTTCCGGAAAACTATAAGGAGGTAATTCTTACCTTCCCACCGTACTGGAAGCCCGATGTCAACACGGGTTTCCGCGCTACGGTGCTCTATCGGGATGAGAGAGACGCCAGCTTCCCGCGGTACGTGCTGCAGTCGCAAACGAAGCTCGATTGCCGACGCGGCCCGGTGGATGATGGGGAGATCATTACGATTCAGCCCGGAATGAACTTCTCAGTGGGCGTTTACGCCTCCCTTCCGCTGGAACGATTCTTCGGTCTGGAGTTGACGGCGATTGCGGTCGGTCGCCAGAAACTCCCGGTCAACAAGACCCGGGACGTGCCTTACGATATGTGGCAGTTCCGCACGTTCGTGAATCCCGAGGTCGAAAAGCGCATCAACAGCAACAAGGAAGAGGACATCCGTTTCTTGCAAGAGGCGCAACGGAATGCGCATCGCGAGATGATTAAGGAGCTGGCGCGCGCTCAGGTCACCAGCCTGGGAAGCGAAGAGGCTCAGAAGGGGGCGCGGCGTCGCGCCATGAACGCCGTTCTGTGAACCGCAAGGGCTAGTGGCACCATTAACCCGTCTCATGTGCCGCTAACCTGAATCCCGAGCATCTGTAAAGAGAACACCCCCCGGGGCGGTATTAAGGCCGCCACCCCGGGGGGTGCGAGGTTTCATGGCTCAATATGAAACGCGATGACCAGGGTATCACAGAAGCGTTCAAAAGTCAAGAAGAAAAAGAAGACAGCATCCAAGAAGAAAACAACCAAGAAAAGGAAGGTCAGTAAAACCAAGAAGCGGAAAGCTAGTGGTACCACTAAGAAGCGGAAGAAAGTAACCGCCAAGAAGACCGGTAAAGCGGTCAAGAAGATATCCAAGAAGTCCGCCAAGCGGAAAACCAAGAAGCGAGTATCCAAGAAGAGAAAGAAGCGGGGGACCTTGCGTGACTTTGCGGATAGGGTACTGAGCACTCGACAGTCTGAAGTCCAGGTGTTGCAACGCCTGGGTGAGAAACTGCCGGGTATCTTTTTGCCCGGCATGATCGAGACGGACGAATCGCTGATGATGCAGCGGCTCATTCGCGCCGAGCAATTGGGCGCGTTTGAGGAAACGGCTCGGAATCTCGCTATGGAGTTTGATTGGGGACTCCGTGAGGTTTACGAACTATGGCACAGTCCAGACGTTTACTTCTGAATGTCGTTAGTACCCTACTGATGTTCCAAGCGATGAAAAGGAGGCGTGTGGACCCTATTCCGATGCTGCTGTGGTGTCCAGAATGCGGTGCGCGTCATCTGGACGAGGGCGAGTTTGCAACCAAGCCTCATCATACGCATGCATGTCAAACGTGCGGTATGGTCTGGCGGCCTGCGTTGGTTCCCACCGTGGGAGTAATGTTTCTTCCCGGTTTTCGGAATCTGAAACCCCCAACCTCATGACTCAATGGGCGACGTGCGGCGCACTCCGTGCGGCGTGCCTCGCGCCTCGTGCGGCGTGCGATGCGCGGCGCAGGCCGCGGATGGTTCGTTAGGTGTCCTAGTGGCACCATTAGGAGGAATGGCTCAATGAATACAGTGCATGATGACGATCCGGCGGATGAGTTAATCAAGGCAGTCAAAGACGTTGCGACGGCCGTGCGGGAAGGCACGTCCGCTATCACGCAAGGTCTCAAGGAGATAGACGAGAGTCTCGCGCTACTCGTTTCGCGTTCGGGCTTACCAGATGCGACGTTGCCTACCCCGGGCGAATTGTTGGAGCGCGTGGCGTCCCTCGGGTCGCGTGCTGTGATGCGTGCCGTCACCGATTGGGAGAAACGGAGCGGTATTAGCAGTGACTAACTACTACAAGCGCAACCGGCGTTACGCGGGCAAGCCCGAATTGTTGGAGCCAATGGAACGTCAATACAAGACGCTTTGGCTGCAGCCTGAGAACGATAGCCAAGTGCCCATGGAAGTCTATGTGTACGAGAAAACCGATGGCTGGCACGGCTACCGGGCGACGGATGACCGAACCAAGATGCCTGAAGTGTTTTGGATTCGCGGTCTCTGGAAGGTCGTCCCCTCCCCTCTTCCCGATGTCGAGATTCGAGAGCTACAGCCGCTATCGGATAACGACCTGGAAGACACGATGGAAGTGGTTCCCGAGCCCTAGTGGTACCATTAGGTTATGGCGAAACGCAGGCGGCAGACTCCCGGAAGCGTCAACTTTGACGCTCTATCCACGGACGGTCTGCCGCGCTGTGCATTGCACATGCATGTGCATCACGGCTGTGCAGGATGTCAACCACGGCGTGAGGCACTGGAATGGCAGGTCGCCCGCGCTAACACCGCTATCAAGACAGACGATGAGATAAGGAAAACGATGCTCCGCATTCGAGCGGAGAACGAAGAGGAGGAACGGAAAAGTGGAATGCGAGATGTGTAGCAATGAGTCGGTGGCCAGAATCCAGGTCGCCACGGCTCATGGGGCGGCGCATGTCGAGTGTTGCCAGGAACACTTGGCAGATGGTTACACGGCTGGCCTCATGTTTTGCCCGGCACCGGCTATCACGGTATATGACGGTAAGGGTAAGGTCCTGGTCGACGAGTTTCTATCCAAGCTGATGAGAAAGAATCCCCAATGACAACGATCGTGAATCTCGAACCCGAGAGAGAAGAGTTTGATGCTGCCGAGGTTCGGACCTGCCTGCACGTCGGGTGCGGACTCAGTGGACGCGAAGAGACCCATCATCGCTTCAAGGGCCCGCAATGGCAGCACACACGGCTGGACATCGATCCCGACGTGAAGCCCGATATCATCTCCGATATCCGCACGTTGGTAGCCGTAAAGGACGAAAGCTATGATGGTCTCTACTCCTCACACAACCTCGAACATCTCCACTACAACGATGTCTTCCGAGCCATCGGCAGCTTTTACCGCGTGCTCAAGGATCGTGGATTGCTTGTGGTGGTCGTTCCAGACTTTGGCCTCGCGTGCGAATACGTCTCCAAAGGCCACGGGCTCAAACCCATCTACAACTCCCCTGCCGGACCCATCACACCCCTCGATATGATCTTCGGTTACCGACCGTTTACGGTGAATAACCCATTCCAACAGCACAAGACCGGATTCACGAAAGTGTGGCTCAAGAATCTACTGGTGGATATGGGCTTTACCGGTGTGGAAACCATCTCCACAGACGGTTTCGATATCTGGGGCTACGGTCGCAAGATCGCTTGACCCTAGTGGTACCACTACCCTAAAGACTCAGGCTAAGGGACAATAGCAATGCATGTCTTTTTCAAGGTTCGCGAAGGACAGATCACGGTTTACGCCGTCCAGTACAACGGCTACAGCCTATCTCTATTCGGGTCTATTGCCGATGTCGTTTGGCGGGTGACGCCTGAACGTATCGAGTGGGTCAAAGACCGCTGGAATGAGGAGCATACAGACAACGCCCGTAAGTATGGCTATGCGTTCATTCAAGACGTCACGAACGGAATGAGCGCGTTTGCCAATGCCTTGTGTGTGATGCTAGGGCTCAAACCGGACGTGTTCGATGAGCTGAACGAGCCTAGTGGTAGCACTAGGGTCAGCTACTCTCAGGATTCTTGCGATGCCAAGGGCTAGGCGCACCACACGAGCGGCGGGGAATGTCGATTACGATAAGCTAGGCGAGAAACACCAGCCGGCAACGCGCTGGCGTACACTCCAAAGCACGATGACGCTAGAGGTCATCACCATCTTTGGCTATGCCATCGATGACGATAAGGGACCGTGGGTAGGCTACGATCTAAAGCATCTCCACGAGGCGCCGTGTACGCATTGCGGACGGCGCCAATTCGCGCATTGGGGCAAGGAAGGCCCGAGCGCGAATCGCTTTCATCTGTGCCCGGGTAACCTGGGTGCAGACTCAATGAGGAATGTCGTTCCCTGCCCGTATGACGGTCTCAGGAACGATGCAGGAGAACACGTCTGTGATGGTATCCCATCGATGAGCTATCACGGCGTCTGCCGCTGGACGAGTCTGAGCGGCTGGAAAGAGGTCAAGTGACGGAACGAACCATGCGCGAAAAACTACTCGATACCGAGATTGACGAATCTTGGATGGTCCAAGCGCAACTCGCGTGGGAGCGCTATGTCGAGAATCTCCACGAGGCCGACCCTATCGAGCTCGAGCGGCGGAAGATACCTTTCATCACGGGGTTTATCCAAGCCGGTCGACTGCCGCCGTTTTCGGAAGTGCTCAAGTCGCAATGCATTCCGCTCGACCCTAACGGCATCGTGCACCTGCATCGGCGGCTCATGCCCTATATCATGATGTTTGGCCATCATGCGAACATCGCGCCAGGCGACATGATGGCGGCGCTCCTGCTGTGCATCACGACCGTCGGACGGCAGATGCATTCATCGTTCACTCATCAACAGGTGTTCGAACTGTTCGGGGCGGAAGCAGGAATCATCTTGCGAGCGCTCGATCATGTGCAGTCCAGCCAAGGGGAGATCAAACATTGAAACGCTATAAGTGCCAGTATCCCGGTTGCAAGAAGCCGGAAGAGTTCCGGGCCACGAACGATTGCGCAGAGTGGGCGCATGTTTGCGCGGAGCATCAGCCGTACACCTATTACCCGGATGCGTGGGAGGCGGTGCCGGCGGTGATTGAGGAAAAGGCTAGTGGTACCACTAGGAGGGTACGCAATGGCTGACCCGTATCAGCAACGGACCGCGAATCTCGCGCAACGCGACTTACTCGACCCCGATATGGTGGCGGCGTGGCGTTCGACGGCCGACCGTTGGCAGCGTCTCAACCCCAATAACAATGATCTGGTCCTCGCATGTCAGCGCATCATGACGCTGGCCGATGAGGTGATTGACTTGAATCGGCGAGTCGCGGAAGGCCGTGAGCTGCGCGCCGAGCAAGACGAACTCATCAAACAATTGCGTGAAGCCGTGCCGGCGGATGGTGAGGAGGTCGAGGCTCCGAAAACCGAAGTCAGCGGCACTACGAATGATGACGCAGAGAACGAATAAGGGTTAGTGGTACCACTAGGCTCAATATGAAACCGGACCATATCCCGGACGGCGATGTTTGCACGAAGTGCGGCAAGCCGGCAATCCAGCATCGAATCGACCACAAGTTTGACGGCCCCATTCAAGATGAGTGTGGGCGTTGTGGTTGGCCGTATGGCATGCATCGGATGCGCGAACGCAAGGACACGCGAGACCGCTCCACACGCACTCCTCAGATACGCGGTCCCGCACCCAAGTTCTATGCAGGAATCGACGGCGAGGGGCAAGGTCGCATCAGACATCATTACGTGCTGCTCGCGGTGAGCGATGAGGAGGGCAAGCGACGCTGGCATATCGAGAATCACAACGGGCTATCCACGGACGAATGCCTGCGCTTTATCTTCGATCTGCCTGAGAAGATTAACCTCTACTCATTCTCTGACCAGTACGACCTAACCAAGATACTCAAGGACGTAGGGGATAAGGAGCTGTACTATCTCTTCCGTCCCGAGCTACGTCAGCGTTATGGGCGGGAGGCGTTCAAAGGCCCCTACCCCGTTCGCTGGAACGGCTGGTATCTCAACATGCAAGGAACCAAGTTCAGCGTGGCGAGAGTCGAGCCAGGTCAGCTCAAGGAAAACGTCCGGTCGCGAATCATCTGGGATATCTGGAAGTTCTATCAGAGCAAGTTCACTAAGGCACTCGCCGATTGGAAGGTGGGCGAGCCGGAAGTGGTGAAGCTCATCCAACGGATGAAAGACTTGCGCGACCAGTTCGACAAGCTCACACCGGAAGAGGTTCGGGAGTATTGTTTCCAGGAATGCAGCCTAATGGCAACACTAGCCCGCCGCTTGGATGAAGCGCATACAGCGGCGGGTCTCAAGCTCAAAAACTACTACGGCGCTGGGTCAAGCGCATCGGCAATGCTGGTCAAGATGGGCGTCAAGGACTATATGCAGGACCCGGGCGAGGAGTTACGTAGCATCCTCGCATCGGCATTCTTCGGAGGACGTTTTGATAACTCGCGTATCGGTGGCATCTCTCAACGTGTGTGGGGCTACGATATCTCCAGCGCCTACCCCTATCAAGCTTATCGTCAGCCGTGTCTTGTACACGGGACTTGGGTACACCGTACTAGTCGAAACGATGTGGATAGCGCGCGATTAGCGTGCGTCCACTACGGCCTTAGTGGTACCACTAGGGCTCAGCGTGAAGCCATGGCATGGGGGCCCTTCCCGTTTCGCACGCCGGACGGCTCAATCTGCTATCCGGCAGATAGTGGCGGCGGCTGGATCTGGAAAGACGAATACATAGCCGCGGAGTCGGTTTACCCTCATGTTCAGTTCAAAGAAGCGTGGTGTTATTATACCGATTGTGATTGTCAACCGTTCAAGGCGATCCCGCAATATTATCTTGAACGTTTACGCATCGGGAAAGAGGGACCCGGAATCGTCATCAAGCTGGCGTCCAACAGCGTTTACGGTAAGACCGCTCAGTCTGTCGGGCGTGGTCCCTTTAATAACTGGGTGTGGGCGGGTAATATCACGAGCGGGACGCGCGCTCAGATTATCCAAGCCATGTCGCTTTTATCCGATCCGTGGAACATGCTCATGGTGGCAACCGATGGTATTCAGAGCACAGAACGACTGGTCATGCCTCGCCCGGAAGATACAGGGACCGATATTGATGTCGTGGCGCAAGACACCGGGAAGGCAACGCGAAAACCATTGGGTGGCTGGGAAGAGAAGCCGGTGGATAAGGGCGTGTTTTATGCTCGCCCGGGTGTGTACTTTCCGATGAATCCCACTGAGGAGGAAAAGGAAGTTGTCCGCGGGCGCGGAGTCGGCCGCGGCGTGGTATTGGAGAATTGGCGGCGCATCGTCGACACCTGGGAACGCTGGGCCCGATCGAACATGGGGCGTGATGAAAACTGGCCGCTGGTCAAGGTCGCGAACGTCTCTCGATTCTGTGGCGCCAAGTCATCGATCAGCCGGTCCAAGGGCGAGGATGGGCATTGGGTCTACAATCGCGCGACGGGTGACCATCTCGCGAGTCCGCCGCAACCGTGTTATGGCGAATGGGTGACACGGGAAGTGACGATGTCATTCAACCCCATGCCCAAACGCTTTGGGCTGTATCCAGACGGTCAGCGCGCGCGGCTCCGCTATATGGGCGGACCCGACCCTTTCTCGAATGAACTGAGCGAGGAAAGCACGCCTTATGAAAAGGCGCTCTTGAGTCCTGAGGCGCGCGAGATGATAGCCATGAACCAAGAGATGATGGAACAACCTGACGGCGATTATGCCGATTATGAGATGGAACCGGGGTACTAACCCTAGTGGTACCATTAGGCAGTTGGGGAGCGCATGAAAGACGAAACCGAACTATTCAATCTCACGACATCCCTGTTAGAGACGGTCATCGACCCGATGGCTAGAAGAGAAGGGATTGGACCCGCTGACGTTGGGGTAATGATGGTGATTATGCTCGGGCGCATCGCGGGTAAGATGGGATATCGAAACCTCAATGGCGAACAGTATTGGGATACAATTGTGAAGCACAGCAAGTCGCTTTTCTTGCTAGGCTTTGACTCCGAACGACAGCACGAAAACTAGGTGGTGTATGAACCTCGAAAAACTCAAAGAGATAACAGTCACGATGTATTCGGCACTGCTCAATTCCCGAATCCCTGAGAAGCACAAGCTGCACATGATTCTCATCGCGGTCAGCAATGACGGCGATTACATGCCGATGACTCACGGCATCGGCTGCAATAACATCATTGGCATACTGTCCTCAGACATATTGGGAGACGGACCCGGTTTAAGGGATCTGCAGCCTATCTGCGAACGTCTCGCGATCTATCTCCGCTCAACCAATATCGCTCAAGAGGCGGGAATCCACTTCATGTTGTACGTCATCACAGAGGACTATCGGTCGTTTACTACGGCCCTCTTCGGACTCAAACCCATCACCGCGCGGGGCGTCGCAGCGCGTGCCGCGATCTCCGTGAATCAGGCGGTGCTAGACATGGTCAAGATACAGCCGCAAGTGGGTGAGCCTCCGACCGTCTCGACCCAAAGCAACTAGGGCTAGTGGTACCACTAGGAGGAACTATGAAGATCACGTATACCGACTTTCTCGTTATCACTGACTCGATTCGCAATAAGCTGTATGAGTACAGCTTCCCAGCAGTCGAGCGGGACATCATCATGAACGCGCTTGGCTTGTATGGGGCTCGGATACCCGGCAAGCTAGAGCCAGCGGCGCCGCCCGTCGTGGATGTGACCCGCACGCTAGAACCGAATGGCGGCGCTGGCGGAAGTGGGAATACGCAGCACGAACAGTGCGCCTTTCATCATGGCTCAGGCCGTCGCTGCCGTCTCAATGAGCATCATCTCGGAAAGCATGAGCTCATAGTCAACGGCGCATCGGTTCGGTTCTAAGCCTAGTGGTACCACTAGGGAGGTAACGTTCATGGCTCAACTACTGAAACAACTCGCCGTCAAGCTTGGCCGCTTGCCGCGCGGTACACAAGCGCTGGTGTCGGGATTGGCGGCGCTCGTGGTCATTCTCTGGCCACGTAAAACAACCAAGCTCGACTATATCAGCGGTACGACACGAGACCTGTACTATGGCCCCATTCGTTTCGTGCCGGCTCCGACCGATGATAACCCGGAAGGCATCCGGTTAACCAATGACTTCGAATCCAAGAACATCGTCCGCAAGACCTTTCCGCTCATCGGTTTCGCGGCGATTCATAAGCTCGCAGCGCCGTCGCTGGAGGCCGCATTACGAGAGATTGAACGCAAGGGCATGGGCCACCTTATTCGTTCATACGCGGGCGGTTTTTACCCGCGGTTCGTACGCGGAAGCAAGACGAACCTGTCCAGTCACAGCTACGGCACTAGCATTGACATCAACGCGCAGGAGAATCCGCAAGGTCATCCGCCAACACCAGGCCAGGAGCAACTAGCTCCGATCTTCGAAAAGCACGGATGGTATTGGGGTGAGAAGTTCCGCCCCACGCGCGACCCCATGCACTTCGAGTATATTCTCCCGCCGAAAGGAGTTCTGGTATGATTCGCTGCGAATTGTGGACGTATTGGGGCGAGCCGCAACCCATGGAAACCCGCTATGCCGAGTTTCCCATTCCGCCATTGGAAGGCGATGACGTCTGGGTCGACGGCAAGCTGTATGACGTCATCAAGCGACGCATCGAGGCAGGCAAACCGTTGCGCCTCTATCTCGCGGGGCATGACGAATATAACCCGGACTTGAAGGAAGCGGCCGAATGATTCACCCAGACTATGATTGCTCCACTGTCGTGACGGAATGTCTGGGTGAGACTATCTGGCAGCATCGAGTCATCAGCAAGGACCGATTGAAGGCTATCACCATCGCCTATTCCACGACTCACAAGCGCACGTCGCCACCCGTCTATCACTTTCACGTCCCGGATGCGGATAAGAGTGAAGGCTACGATGATTGTGACGTGGTGCAAGCTCCGTGCTCTGCAGAGGTTGATCTCCTCATCGATATCTTCGATGTAGGAACCATCGGAAAACTCCACAGCGGCGAAACCGACCCAGGCGTCAAGTTCTGGCGCATGATGATTAGCCGTTTGGCATCGTACGTAAGGGACCCAGTAAAGTATGACTATCAAGACGATCGAGAAGAAAGTTCGTGCACGGACCTACCGCTCATTGAGCTATGCGACGGCAGCGATCAAGCGGTCGGCACTCAACAAGGCCGACCAGAAGACGATGATGAGTCTAGCGGAAACGGTGTATGCGACGAAACCGGACCGACTGGAAGAGACGGCGGACATCGGGAAGCCCCTAGTGGTACCATTAGGTCCCGTCTCCACTGATCTCGAAAAAGAGCTGATGCGCCTCGCGTTGCGTGCCCATTACGTCATGGGTCAGCACGGCTTGAGCCGCGAACAGCTGTTTGATCGGCTCAAAGAGACGATGATAGCCTAGTGGTACCACTAGGCGCGAGATACTGAATACGTCCGCCGGTATTCAGGGACCCGGCCCCGACTTTTTAGGTCGCGGCCGGGTTTTTTATTGTCGACGCCAGAATAGATAATAATCGTTCGGCTGACCTGTTTGTTGACAGGGTTTCGGGGTATAATGTACGGGTGATTCGCTGGTGGCCCTAGTGGTGCCATTAGCCCTATCAGGAGAAACCCGTCATGCTCCGCTCCGATGATATTGTCGTCTACGATTCCCTGAGTGGGAACGCGATTCCGACTCGCGAGGAAAAGTCGGTGATGCGTCGTTGGTTCGAAAGCTCGGTGCTATCCGGTCGCATCAAGCCAGGCGCCCACGTCAAGGGTGGTTTGAGCGCTTTCCGGAAAGGCACCGAAGCATTGGGCGCTGGCGCTGTGCTAGCGGCCATTCATGTCGAGACCGATGGCGGTCTCGATAAGTTCGGTATGCCCGTCGATGGTATCGGCGGTGCGATGGCGCTCGCTGGTAGCGCTATTTGGCCTGATGCCGAAGTGTCGAGCGACGCGCGGGACCTGGGCGCTGATGCGCTGACGGTCTGGTCGTTTCGCAAGACCACAGACTGGTTAGTCGAGAGGCGTATCGCACAAGGCCGTGCGATTCCTCGACACCTATCGCCTGTCAATCGACTGGCGAAAGAGGAAAAGAGTACGGTGGCGGGAGAAGACCCCATCGTTTCCGCGGCCAAGAATCTCTAGCCGAGAGAGCTGCGCATCCTCATGTAGAACCTCGGAAAGGGCTAGTGGTAACACTAGCCCTTTCTCGTTTCGAGGAAACCCAAACGAAAGGTAATGAAGAATATGCGTCCAAACGCAAACCAGCTCGCGATGCGAGATCCGGCGGCGGCAATCCTCCTGGATGCCATCTCCGGTGCAGACTTCGGTGCCGAAGGTGATGCAGACTTCGGTTCGGAGTTTGGCTCATTCGGCGCCGACTTCGGTGACGATTGGGGTGCCGACTTCGGTTCCACGTTCAGCCCCGCCGGCGACTTCGGCGAGGATGACTATGGCGCTGACTTCGGCGCTGCTGTTGCAGCGGGGGCGATTGCCAAGCCCACGCCTCAGCAGCTGGCTCAGATGTACGTCAAGGGTCTGGCCAAGTCCAAGAAGACCGCGGCGCGCAAGAACCTGTTGGAGCCGAACGCCAATTCGTCTGCCAAGGTCGAGCGCTATTCGTTCGCTATCAGCCAGGCCATCACCATCGGCACGGCTGTCGCGATCAACATGACGGGCTCTCCGGACGTGGACATTCGTCCCCAGCGGGTTGTTTGCAACTCGCCGGCGCCGTTGTACGTGTTCCTGAGCCTGATCAAGGTCGCGAACGTCACCGTCACGGTCGGTCCGGGCGTGGAAGATTCGTTCGATTACTCGGCGCAGGCGCAGGGTACGACGCTCGATCTCCCCACCCTCACCCCCGCGAACCGCGCCACGGTTCAAGGCAACTACACCGGGTTTATCCCGCCGGGATACGTCGGTGCCACGTCGTCTTTCTTCGTGACGAGCTTCAAGGGCTGGGCCTCGATCGTCGCCTGAGATCGTGAAAGTCAAACGTTAGTCGAGACAGGCATCCGTTTAGTCCTGCATTAAGGCTGCAAGACACCTAATGGTGCCACTAGGGTAACCCACAATGCTCATCCGATACAACGTTCCGCAAGTCTTCTATCCGGGCTCTGACAAGACCGAAAACGCGATGGTCCTGCGAGTCCTAGTTGACACGTTGGTTCGGATGAATCTGGTTCACCTCAGATGTGAGAAACGGCGTGGTCGCACCGTCCCTCTTCTCTACAAGAGCGGTGTGTACTATGACCGTACTCTCTGGTGGGAACCGATACCCGCGCTGTATGGGCGCGGCTTTGGGGATTGCAAGTCGCTGTCAGCTGCTCTCATCGCGGAAAGGCAGTTCTATGATGGCGTCGTCTGCATCCCTACTTTTCGGTGGGTCGAGAATCTCGATGGATCGGTTGACTATCACATCTTAGTGCAAAACGGAAGTAAGTTTGAGGACCCTTCCAAGGTTCTAGGCATGGGAGCGGATGAGAATCGCAGGTTTTATGGCCCCGCTTCCCTTGTCTACTGAATCGCACTTCGAAAAGGAATAGACCCCAATGTTTCTCGGAAACGCAACAATCCTACGCGGCTCCGTGAGTGTCAATCACGGTGCCAGCATCGCCGGCTCCGCACGAACCGACTTCACCGCTTCGTTTACCAATGCACAGGTAGGCGATCGGGTCGTCGCGAATGCGGCAGTCGTTAACCCCAACGCTGCAGTGGGTCACGTGGAATCCCCTGCAGTCACCACAGCTGGTATCATCACCGTGTCCCTGATCAATCTGGGCTCGGCGACGACCACGGCGGGCACGGCCGTGGTTTACAATATCACGCTGATCAAGAACACCGGTGAGGATAACGTCCCTTAGCCTGAGCCGGTAGCAATGCGGGAGTGGTCTGGTGAAAGCTGGGCCACTCCCGCAAAGCACTAGTGGTACCACTAGGGCAGTCTCAATCGAAACTCCTCTAGTGGTGCCACTAGGCTGCTGATAGCCTAGTGGTACCATTAACCCCGTTCAAAGGAATCTCATCATGCCGGTTATCTTCCCTCTCGCTATCATTGGCCTTGGCGCTTTTGGTTACATGGTTTGGAAGACCCGCAAGAAGTAACCACGGCTCAAACCTAAGGGACGCTCACATGAAGTTTATTGTTCTGAAACCCACGTATGGCGCAGAGGACCGCGACCACGGCCGATGCAAGCGCGCGCTCGAAAAGACGGGGACTCCTATCATGGAGCTGGAAGACTGCCCGTATATCGACATGGCTCGCGCTGGTCTGGTCGCCAATGCCTATGACGCCATGCCGGACTTCGATGTCATCGTTTGGCTAGACCATGACATCATCTTTCGCGCCGAGGACATCATCAAGCTAGCGGAGCATTGCGCCGCAAGCCAGTATGACATCCTCGGCGTCATGTATTCGATGCGCCGTCCGAAGTTCACCACGATCGGGCGTCCCGCCGCGAACGTCAAGCAAGCGACGTTCTATGAACCGGGGCTCATCGATGGCGCCTTTACCGGTATGGGGATGACCGCGGTCAAGCGCCGTGTGTTCGACCGGTTGAAGGAAACGCTGCCCTATGTCGAATGCCCGACGGTAGGGCGCAAGGTCTGGCCTTTCTTCTATCATCTCATCGATGACCATTCCTATCTCGGTGAGGACATCTCCTTTTGCTACCGCGCAATCAAGGAAGGATTCACAGTCGGTATCGATTGTGAGTTCCGCATCTTGCACCGCGGCAAGTATGACTATGCGCTGGAAGATTGCGGGATTGCCGTCCCGGATTACCAGCGCCTCACCATCAACTTCGAACACGGTCTCAAAGTCGAGGTTACCAACGAGGCGGCATGATGATACCGATACCGATTGCAATTCCGACGGTCGTTGTCATCCTTTCGGGAGTCGCTTACTTCCGTAGGAAGCCAACGGCCGTCATGTCGGATGAGCAGCAGAAGATATACCGGGCCGCGCTGAGCGGCGCACTCAAGGACCCGGCTAAGCTTCGAAAGCTCTCCGACGCATTCGCTGGCGAAGGATTCATTCCCCAAGCCAGGTTGCTCAGGCAACGCGCCGCATTGCGGGAGCTACCGGAAGCGATGAAGCATCGTCGACGGCAGATATTCCGTGATGCGCTCAAGAGCAAGAACAAGACCGGCGTTCTGAATCTTGCGCATGCCTACGAAACCGAGGGTTGCACGAACGCCGCGGCCCGCTTGCGTGAATACGCTTCCGGACTCCCATCATGAGCAAGGTCAGCCGCCGTGACGTGGAGAGAACAGCTTCGGATGTCGTGGAGCGCGCTCGCGCAGGCGATCAGGTGGCCATGGGTCTCATGGCACAAGTGCGAGACCGTGCCAAGCAAGGCAATCCCAGAGCCGTTCAATCGCTCCGCGCGATGCAACGGTATATTGCTAAGAATCCGCCGGTCACCATCGGGAAAGAGGCTAGTGGTACCACTAGCCCCTTATCGCCGCTTGCGTCTAAGGCCATCTGGACGAACCCTACCCCAAAGGTCGTTATCACGGCCTTGCCGATGATGAGCTTTTGGCAAGGCGTGGTAGCGCTCGTGCACGGCCCGCGTCTCGATAACGAGCGGGTCGTACACATCGCCGATGAGCTTCCGGGCGAGGCGCAACCGACGTTCAAGGCCGGCGTAACCAACGATAAGGCTGGCAATCAAGGACCCAAAACTTGGTTGATGGGGCGCATCGTGGGTATCGCGCGATGCATTCAACGGCTGCAGGTACCCAGCGTGCCTATCAGCACATTCTGCCCGGCTACAGCCTGGGAATTGGGAGAATAGACGTGGCGTATAAAGGCAACAAGACAGGCTGGTCAGCGAACGGAACGCTGACCACTCCCGCGGGTCCGAATACACCGGCCCCTGCCGATGCTGTGCATCTGCAGATCGACTTCGGAGAAAGAGCGGCAGAGTATTACACTCTGGAGTTCAATCTTCTCGATCTGCAGAGTGCCAACGACATTGCGGGTAACAATCTTTTGCTGCGCGCAAAAGCCGAGGTGAACTGGTCGGTTGAAGGAAACTTCATCCGGCGTCTCGTGCACGTGTCGAGCGGAGCATCAATCAGTGGATTGGGTCAGAGCGTCTCAATCAAGATTACGGACGATAGCGAAAACCCGGATTCCGATCCGCAGGTCACCTATCCCGTTAGCGTTCAGGTGTCCCGCGGAACGCGGCCGACACTCGGCGGTACACAGCCGCCGCTTTATGTACCGAGGCCATTCCTCGAAACGTCCAATGATCCGACGTTCCGCCAGCCGCCTTACTTTCTGGTCGCAGGCGATTCAATTCTGATGCCGGTGCCCGCTGATGCAGGCATCAATTCGGTTTACCTCATGGTGAACCCGGATTCTGGTACGCCCGTCGATCCAACGGATGTCGTTGTCCAGCAACAGGGTACCGGTATCATCATTGCCAGCGGCAATCTCAATGACTGTTATCAGTTCATGCCTCTGGTTCCGGGCTGCAACGTGGTTCAAGTGGTGAATAACCATTCGACTCCAATCCGAGTCACCCCCATCTGGGGTGTCGAGGGCTAATGGTACCACTAGGGGAACCCATGCAAGAGATCACGAGCCCTCACGAACCAATCCCTGAATCATCAACCGTCCGCATCCGTGCGGATGTGCTGAACCCCCTTTTGGAGCAGACCCAACGCATCAAACCTCCGGCGGCTGTACATGAACCCCAACGATCTGAGTTTGACAACAGAACTCGCCAAGTATGGCATTCTCGTCTTGGCGCTTGGTTACGCGAGCATCTCCCTATGGCGTCGCAATCATGCCTTGACCGAGCTCTTGATCGAAAGGGAAAAGCAGCATTCCTCCGAACTCTTGAAGCAAACCAACGAGAGTTACGAGCGGCTCGCGAAGTCGGAGAAAGAATGGTCGCGGCTGCTTCAAACGGCGCAAGAGAATCATATGCTGCAACAGCACAGCACTGCAACACAAGTCATGCGTTCGTTCTTCAGCGCCTCACTCGCGACGCCAAAAGACTTGGAAAGGTCGTTGGGCAAAAGCTCAGAGACGGAACGCTGAGCCACAATGAGGAGACCCTGATTGATGAGACGTGGTTCGATGATAACCAGTTTCTGAACTTCATGGGTTTCCCAGACGACACCACAGAGTACGGCGGCTAGGCCTAGTGGTACCACTAGGACAGTAACCATGACAGACATCCTCAAAGTTCCCGGTATCGAACGATTGACGGCAAGCGAGCGCACCGCGCTGGTGGCCGCTGCAAACAAGCTCGGAATCAATCCGGACTGGCTTGCTACGGTCATCAGCTTTGAGACCGCTGGTACGTTCAGTCCGTCAATCGTGAATCGCATGGGCTCAGGAGCATTCGGCTTGATTCAGTTCATGCCTAGCACCGCGAGGAATATCCTGGGTACCGCGACGAATGATGAGGCCGTGCGCATCGGAAAGGCGATGTCGTTCACTGAGCAGCTGACTCGAATGGTCATCCCTTACTTCAGCGGGCGGAAGATGACGTCCCTGGAAGACGTGTATCTCGCCGTCTTCTATCCCGCGGCGATGAATAAGGCAGGCACCTGGGTTATCGGCGCTGCACCGGGTGCCGTGTATACCCAGAATGCCGGCTTTGACCGAACCAAGAAGGGCTATATCACACGGGATGACGTGACGTCCAAGCTGCGAGCCCTCTATCAGAGCGCCGGCGGACGCATCCCCGTTCAAACGGCCGTGGTCGCGCAAGCCGTGTTTGGATTCGCCGTTGCGGCGGGTCTCATCTGGATGTTTGCGCGCAAGCAGCTCGATCACATCAATCCACTAGCCCCCTAGTGGTACCACTAAGGAGTTTTCGGAATGGACTGGCAGAAACACTTCGCAGAGCGCAGCAAAGAAACGTCGACGTTCGGCGCTGCGATTCTGCAGGCCGACGATATCGACGCTATCAACCGCTATATCGTGTACGCGAAAGTCAACACGAAAGACGCGGGCAAGATCAAGGATGAGTGGATTAAGTGGCATGATTCACTCGGCTGGTGGGATCGCAACATGGCGCCCGAGGTCTATGACAAGGCCCGGAACATCCGAAACCGATTCAACCTTGCCAACGCCACCAGCAGCAAGGAAAAAGAAGAGATCCGAGAGATGCAGCAAACGGGTCTCAGCACGGAAGAGATGCAGGGCGGCACCCGCCGCGTGCTCTCGACCGGCACGTATGAGACTCCCGATGAGCCTCTCGTGCCTACCTCATTCAAGGTCGGCGTCGGTGTGACGCTGGGAACTCTCATCGCCGGTTACGTCGCATACAAGATGTACGTGCCGGACATCAAAGGCATCATGCGGAAAGTGAGCGCGTAACATGACTGAGCAAGGCGAAAACATGAAGGCTATCGACGATATGTTTCGTCGGGACAAGCCTCTCAATCCAACGGCATCCGCACTCAAGTCGAGCTGGCGGACTTGGTATGACGGTCTCAGACCGTACGACCGTGAAAGCTCAGGCGGCACCTATACGGAAGCCAAGAAGCGTCGCGATGCTTACTTCAAGGCGCAAGAGCAGGGCGCACCGAAACCGGCTGCAGCCAAACCCCCAACCAGCACAGGCAAACCAATGGCAGATACCCCGATCGTGTTGCCCGGTCCGCGCCCCACATTGCGGCGCGGCATTCACACCACCACGCCATCCACGAAACCCTACGTCGTTGAATGGCAGCGGATTATCAAGGTCACCCCGGATGGTCAATTCGGGCCTGGCACCGAGACCGCTACCAAGGCATGGCAGAAAGCGCGTGGCTTGGACGCTGACGGTATCGTCGGTGCCAAGTCTTGGAGCCGCGCTCAGCTCGAATCCACCCAGGCGATGGCGACGTCTGCCGGTATCCCGCAAGCGGCCAACCAAGCCGCGCAACAGATTGCCAACGCGGTTCAGCAAGCCCAGCAAGCGGCCGCCACGCAATCCAATCCCGTTGCCGCGGCACAAGCTGCAACGGCCAGTGCAGTTCAATCCGCTGTGACGGCCGCCGCGCAAGCTGCGAATGTCGCAACGGGAAAACCGCCAGCGCCGACCACGACGGCGCCGGCCCAGAGCGCATCCGCGCAATCATCAACAGCATCCGTCGTGGACACTGCAACCAACGCCATCAATTCGGTCAAGAATCAACTGGCGACGGCAAGCGCGGGAGCGCCCATCTGGGTGCGGGCAGTGGCGGTCACCGGCGGTGTCTTCGCAGGCCTAATCGGTCTCAAGGCTCTATTCGGAAAAAAGCGCGCGGCGTAACACCCTAGTGGTACCACTAGGCAACTAACAGGCTAAGGGACACTTCACATGGCAAGACAGACGCTCGATCAGTGGATTAGGGAAGCTCTCCTCGATCCAGACAAGGACGGAAAGTGCACGGGAATGACGCTCGTGCATCTCGTGGCGGGTAACTCGGAACGTGAGCTGCACAGCATCAAGTTCGGACCCAAGCCGTGGGATCCGAAACACCTAGCAGACCTATTCCGCGGCAAGGCGGAAAACTACGCCAGCGACCTGACCGGGATTCAATCGTTCTGCGTGTTGGCTTTCTATGGCGACCGAAACGAACCGCAAGCGCGCAAGCCTATCATGATAAAGGGCGAGACCATGCACGATGGTCTCGCCACGGAGCCGCCCACGAAAGAAGGGCAGATCATGCAAGGCATGCGGCACCTGGAAGCCGCAATGTCACTGGCCTTGGGTCAGACGGGACGGCTATTCGAAGCGAGCGCCAAGACTCTATCCACGGTGTTGGAGCATAACGGCCGCTTGCTACAAGAGAATCGCGACGCTTTCGATATCGTCAAAGAGATGATGATTAAGCAGATCGAAGGCAACCACACGCACAAGATGACTGAGCTGACCTATCAGCGAAAGTCAGACGAGCGAGCCAAGCTATTGGGCATGGCGCCCGCCCTGGTCAACAGCTTGATGGGGCGAGAGATATTCCCACAAGCCAACGCAGACACGGCCATCCTCGACACGCTCATGGATGAGATCGACGATAACGCGATTCAGATGCTCGCGACCGTGCTCAAGCCGGAAGTGATGGGCGCTCTTTCGACTCGTATGGCCAAGCGTTTGAAGGAACGCCGCGCCAGACGAGAAGAGACCGAAGCGCTCGCGAATGGCGCTGACCCAGGGGCGGAGAGCTGACATGGCCGACATGTTTCGCTGCGATAAGTGCGGACACGTCGGACCCATGGCACATAAGCGTGGGCGATTCATCGTGCAAGAGCTGAACGTGCATGATGGCCAGCCTCATTCATCCTTGTACAACGGTCGAGCGGAAGTCTGCTTCACTTGCCTCGATGCGCTCATCCAATCACTGGGCGGGCGCAAAAGCGGACCGGCTAATATGGCGTTGAACCAGGATATCATGAGAGAGGCTAGTGCTACCACTAGGGCTCTCGGGGAGGGGACATGATACTCCTAGACGGCGGTCATCCTCTCATCAAGTGCAAGCACTGTCACCAGGCCGTGCAAGCGCGTCATCGGCACCATCACCTGAACGAATGCCCGCAATACAAGCGGCGCAAGAAACTCGGGCGGATGGCATTCGAGAAAGGCGGGAAGCGACTGTATGCTATCGCTATTCAACGCCGGGTGGGGAACAACTGGACTCCCGAGATGCATTACACGCATGCTGCGAATGCTCGGGAAGCAAGAACCAACTTTCTCTTTAGTGAGAGAGATAGGGCCCGTGTCCACATCGTGGACGTCGGATTGTCAATCGGAATGTTCGCGGTCGACCGCGACGGAAAGATTCTGGTGGCTGACTAATGGCCAGTAAGAAAGGCTCGGATCTCGGTTTCTTCGTATTCGTCATTGGCGGTCTCGCGGCACTGTTTGCCGTAGTCATCGCCACTGATAAGAAAAGCTAGTCTAGTGGTACCACTAGCCCCAACCCAAACAGAATAGGAAACAAGCAAACATGGCAAAACGTCGACGTCGCAAGGGCGGTAAGCGGTCTCCCAAGGGATTGACCGGCGAACTGAGCAAGGCAATCAGCGCTATCAAGCGCGCCAAGACTCAGATCAAGCGAAAGGGCTGATCGATGGCCAAGCGTCGCACGCGCAAAAAGCGCACAGGCGCATCGAAGTCGCTCACCACTCGGGTGACAGCGCTCGAAAAGGCCATCTTCTCGAAAGGCACGGGCACTCGCCGCCGGCGGGTCCGTATCATCCCCTCGGAGCGGCTCGACATGACGCCGCCCCATATCCGGCGGCAACTCGGTCTCTAAACCCTAGTGGTACCACTAGGGCCAAGTAAGGAAACATCGGTATGGCAAAAGGACGTGGTAAGGGTCGTGGCAAGGGCAGCAAGGGCGGGCGTCGCCGCCGTCGTGGCGCAGCCAAAGGAGACGGAAAGATCCCTCTCAAAGTGCTGGAAAACCGTCTCGGTAAACTGAGCACGATCGTCGCCAAACGCGGCGGCAAGCTGCCTCGTTACTACAAGTAACATCCGAGCATCATGAATCAACAGGTCACTGCCCATTCTGTCCCTGTGGTATAGACGTGGATATCACACGCCGGTTCACTCGGGATTCCCGGCGCGGTGTGCGGCGTGGGCGGTGACCGCCTAATCGAGGTAAGCGAGTATGGCTCATGTGGAATATCCGCAAGCGCTCATTGATGAGGCACAGCGGATGGGCGTTCAGCTCGGAAGCGGAGAGGATTACGATCCATCGGATGCTTTAGAGACGCTCGGTCAAGAGATGCAGGTCAGTGCGACCATGCACGGCGATGTTGGCGGTCTGCGCTTTGCCGGCGAAGAACTGGTGGACATCGGTTCCGAAGATTCATTCGCAGGTTTCAGCTTCAAGAAGCTGGCGCGCGGTATCGGGAAAGGACTCAAGAAGGTAGTCAAGAATCCCGTGGTTCAGATTATGAACCCCGCGCTCGCTATCACGGCGCACACGTCATCCAAAGCAATGGGTGGCAAAGGCGTTATCCGAGGGCCCGCCGGTCGTATCGTCGACGCGGGAACCTCTGTCGTGATGAGCAAGGTCAACGTGTCATCGGTCATCGGTAAGAGCCCGATGGCAGCGCTCGGGAAGGCGACCCGCGCCGCGGGTATCAAACCGCCAATAGCACCCAAGACGCTGGTATCTGCCGTCAAGAAAACGGTTCGACCGGGCGGCGTTGTTTCGTTCGGTATCAAACCGAATGCAAACGTCAAAGCGGCGATGTCTGCCGCCGACCGATTGCTCGGCGATACCAAGGTTCGGAATGCGGCTCTCGTGGTTCGCAACACGCAAGCGTTGGCTGCATTGGGTGACCCGGCCGCTAAACGCGGTCTCCAAGTGCTGAACGCCGTCGGCACTATCCGGGCCGTCAAGCAAGCACCGCCAGGAAAGGCGGTGGTTCCCAAGACGCCCGTCAAAACCCCCGTGGTACAGACCACATCACCGGCTCGCGTCACTGCATTGGCGCAAGCGACGGCGGCTAAGAAAGCCGCGGATGCAGCGAACAAGACGTGGGTTGAAAAACTCCTCGGCTGGTTCGGATTGGAGAAAGCCAAGTGATCGACAACATCAAAAAAGCAAAAGATGAAGTCAAAGGATGGGGCTTTGCCGAATGGGGCTCGTTTGCTTCAATCGTCGGCATCGGCCTTTGGATATACGACAACAGTCTTCGCAAACATCTCAAGTTCCTGAAGTGAACTTCACCCCTAATGGTACCACTAGGGTTGCGCCTAGTGGTACCACTAGTATTTAGTCCTACAACCCAACGGAATCCTGATATGTCAACAATCCCTCACTTCGAAACGAGCATTCGCCCGCCTCCTGGAGTATCGTTTACCCAATGGGGAGATGGTACCATCCGTATCAAGTATAGCGTACGCGACGTCTTACCCATTCGTAAGATGCTGCTCGACCTTGCGCGAAACTTGACGAATGAAGCACTAGAAAAACTCAAAGCAGATCGGCAAGTAGAGCTCGATCGTCAACGCTTGCCACTCACTCGACTGCAGACCATCAACCTGGAGATGCAATCGCTCCAAGGAGAGATGAAGGCGATTGATACAGAGTCTATCGACCTGAGCGGACTGCAATCAGCTATCGAAGAACGCATCAAGTCGGCAGAAGCATCCGCGTTGAAACCCGTCATCAGCGAAGAATCGGCCCCCATCGAAAACGCCCCCGGTGTGAGCGTCTCGACCACGGTTGACGTGGCAGAGTTTGAGGACTGATACAATCAAGAGGGGCGGGTGTCACCGGCACCCGCTCCTAGTGGTACCACTAGGGCAACATGGCTAACAATCCGCTTGTATACAACGGAGCTTTAAACGGTGCTACCGGTGGCATTCATGAGCGCTGGATAACATCCACGCAGAACACCGATTATCTCGCAATCCGAATCCGCATCCTCGACTTTGCCGACACGGTTGACCAGCTGATTCCAACCGACCCCGCCATCACTGAGGCGGACGGCGCTTTGATGCAGTCAATCGTTGAAGGCGTTCTCAGCGAACGCTTTATCAATCTCACAGATGACTTTCTCAGAATCGCGCAAGCGATTGTTACTCTGTGGGGCGTCATGCGCGGCTCATTGGAGCCCGTCTCTGTAGATGTCAGCTCGGATAACGTCATCATCGATGTTACCCAGCTTCCGCCCACTGGGAATCAGTTCCCAGGCGGTGGCGTTGATGTCACGTTGACGCAGATTATCATTGCGGACGGACCTTACACCGGACCCGGTACGGGCTTTCCCGGTTGGCTCAGTCGATACGCATTCGTCAACCCCGCATCACCGCGCATCGGTACTGCTTATGCAGGAGTGACCGTCAGCGCGGCGCCCACCGTTTGGGCGACGGAAGCGGACGTTCCGCCCGGTAATATCTTCTGGTTCCGACAGTGGGGATCGGGTGGCGGTGGCGGTTCGGGCGCTGCATCTCGCAGCGTCAGCGGCACCGCATCAATCAACGGTGCGGCACCCGGCGGAGGCGGAGCGATGAATGAGTTTATGCTCACTCGCGCGCAAGTGTTGGCAGCACTGCCTATCACATTCACCACTCCACTACGCGGAATCGGCGGAGCGCTCATCAACACAGGAAGCATCAGCATCATTGACGGCAACCCGGGAACGAACGGCGACGCCAATGTCATCTCAGGCACGGGTCTATTCGAGATGGCAGGCGGCGGCCAGCTCGGACAGAACGGGTCTAGCGGCAATACGGGAAACGCCGGATCGGGCGGCGGCCGTCTATCAAACTTCATCAGTACCAGTCAAGGCGGATATCCGAACGACGTCACCCCTGTTGTCAACAGTACCATCTTTAACAACATTGGCGGAGCGCGCTCGAATACACGTACGACCGGCGGAGCATCTGGAACCTCGCAATATGCTCTCTATGGCGGCTCGGGTGGCGGAAGTAATACCAGCTCGGCATCTGTGATTCATGGCGGCCGATCTAAGTATGGCGGATGCGGCGGAGGACATGGCGGCCGTTACAGCCTTGTCAGCGGTCTCATCCTCGCTTCGGCAAGCGAAGGTGGAAACCATGATATGACCACCGGGGCGCCCTGGGGAGGCGGTGGCGGTACAGCAGGAGCAACCAACGGGCAAGACGGCGGTAACGGAGCCGATGGGAATGAGCTACGCGGTGGCGAGGGCGGCGGTGGTGGTATGTCGGCCGTTGGCGGCGTAACCTCGGCAATCGCGGGACGCGGTGGAGATGGCGGATTCCCAGGGGGCGGCGGCGGGGGCGGTGGAAGTTCATACGGTAATAGCAACCAAAACGGCGTGTCTGGACGCGGCGGTGATGGCGGCGATGCACTGACACTCCTGACAATTCTGATCTAGTGGTACCACTAGGGGAAAGGCAACGAACATGGCAACACTTCAAGACGTACAAGACGCAATCACCACTCACACCGCGGCGGTGGCTGCAAAGGCCGCTGCACAGTCTGCCATTGAAGCGGCGTCCAATGCAGCACTCGCTGATGTCGTCGCTGAAACTGCGACGTTCGCAGCGGCGCAAGCGGTCTACAGTACCGCGCTCAGCACAGCGCAAGCCAATCATGATGTGCCGGCGCTCTTGACGGCATACAACGATTCGGTGTTAGCGGCGGAAACGGCGCTGTACACGATGCGCGATGTGATGCAGGAGTTTGCCGGCGAGATCGTATAAAGGACCTAGTGGTACCATTAAGGCTGGTTTAGAAACACACCCATGGCAAACAACGCACTCATATTCGATGGGGCTCTTTCAGGAGCAGTTGGCGGATTGAGTACCCGCTGGATAACTGAGCCCAATACACTCAATTACGATACAGTCCAAAACATCGCGCTGGCGTTCGCTGTTGCCGTGGACGGATTGATTCCAGTCAATGCCAGTCTTGACACGAGCGCCGCGTTTCTCATTCAAGGCATCAGCCAAGGGTTGATGGAATCACGTTTCCCACGTGATACGAATGGGATTAACGCGGCGGCTCAGGCCGCTGTTGGAATGTATAATGCTCTCAATGCTCAATCACTGAGCATGGCATCCCAGATTGCTAACACTCTGCGCGGTACCAATATGACCGTGCTGAATGGTCTGCTCAGTCCGTTCCCTCGACCCCGCCGATTCTTCGATTGGGATTACTTCTGGACAGGTGGCGTCACTAGCGGAACCATAGGACGTATGGGGTGGAACTTACTCGGAACGGGCACTCCTGCCTATACCCGAGTGACGGCATCCTTTAGCAACGCAGCGAAAGCATTGCTAAGCACCAGCGCTGCGACGAATAATCGCAGCGTGCTTTGCTTTGGCGAAACCGAAGCACGTGCATGCGCGAACCCGCGAGACTTCGTGGAATGTCAAGTGGTGTGGAATATGAGTACGGCGTTAACGGATAAGCGCGTATTCTTTGGATGGTCGAGCAACCTCGCCACCGATCCACTCGCAGTCAGCACAGCATTCGGATTGCTGTACGATTCCACGATCGGCCCCAACTATCAACTCATCTCGCGTAGCGGCGGAGTAGGAAACCCGATAGATACTGGACGGCCTGCTGCGACTGCAGCAGGGGAACTCGTTACCTTCATGCAAGGTTCGTCGGTCCCCACTGATTACAGCGTCTTCTTAGGAGTCTCTGGATCGACCACCATCAACCTCGGTACTATCAGCGCTCCCAATGCAGTCCTCAATCATGGCTTTCGCGTGGAGACTCTCGCAAACGCTATTGCAGGAGTGAACGTTGGTTATTGGGGAATGCAAAGTACGATCTTCACCGGTATCTATGCTTCTGATACCGCACTGTTTGGAAGTTAACATGAGCGATGATGCAACCTGGGGGCTAGTGGTTCTGCTCTATCTTCTAGGTTCAACTATCGTCGCCATCTTTTTCGGTAAGTGGCTCGATAGCGGAGATGACTAGGCTAGTGGTACCACTAGGGTTAGTGGTACCACTAGGACAGTTCAGTTCAGGAAGACATGGCCAATAACTCGAGTATCTTCACGGGGGCGTTGAATGGGGCGACCGGTGGCATTCACGAGCGCTGGATAACGGCGACCCTTCCGGTCGATTATACGGCGGTTCGAAATGCCGTCGTGGAGTTTGCTAGCGTCGTTGACTCGATGATTGCGCCGGATGTCACCTTAGGCACCGGCGCTGGCCTATTGATGCAGGCCATTACGCAAGGGGTATTAGCGCAGAGATACATTGTCATCACGGATGATTTCACAGAAGTGGCTCGCGCTATCGTCGCGCTCTGGGAATCGGTGAGGACTCAACAGCTACCGTTTGACCCTGCCTATCCGCCTCCCGGCGGTGGACTTCTGCGCGTGCCGGTCGGCGGTGGATTAGCGGCGCCCGTCAACGGAACCGGTAACGGGAATCTCTGGTACTATGACGCGAACGCTGGACTATGGGTCCCGACAGCAGCGGCGCCCGCTGACAATCAGATAGCGCGTTGGAATGCAGCGCTCAATCGCTATGACTTCGTGGAGTATACGAGCGCAGGTGACCTGCAATACTTCGATCTGGAAGCAGAGACGACCGCGCTCTATGCGTTCAACAATAGCCTAAACGACCTGTCACCGAACGGAATCAACCTCACGGCAACGGGTAACGCCGTTGGATTCTCATACGTCTATCCGGGTAAGGTGGGCGTCTGCTTGGGAAGCGGTTCCGGTCTGCAATCAGCACTAGGGACCGCGGCGGCACTCACAGGAGATTGCACGGTCGAGCTCATCTTTCAACAGACCGATGACCCGGCGTCCACTGTCATGCTGATGCAATATGCAGGAGTGGGAGAAACCCAAGCGGCGAATGCGCTATGGGGTATGGGATTCCAAACCATGAACGTATCTAATGCAGGTAGCCGTCGAATGGCTTGGGTTACCGAACACGGCGCGGGTATTGATGACTCCTATATCTCCGCCGGCTCGACCGTCATCGGTTGGATTCACAACGTCCAATATTGCGCGGTGACTCGCATCGGCAACGTGATTCAGCCTTACTATATGGGCCTACCCATGGGGCCGCCTAGCGCTCCTCTCACGACACCCGACGGCGGAACCTCCGCGCGCCTCTTGTTTGGTAGCTCAAGCGGGACGGCGTGTATCCCCGGTGTCTACTTCAGCGGTCGAGTAACGAACGTCGGTAAGACGCCAACACAGATCAAAGCATCGTACAATCGGACAATGGGTCCGGCATTCGGGAGACTCTCATGATTCGTTGTAATAAACACTACACTGCAGAAAGCCAGCCGGAAGCTGATACGTGGTTCGCTGAACTCGATCGGCAATTGGCTGCATTCCAGGCCGGCACCGAAACACCAGACTGGGTGGATGAGCTGATGACTGAGCCGCTCGATGTGACGATGGCTCACAGCACCACATCAGCGAACGGGTATATCTACTGCAAGACAGAGATATCAATCCCGGACTAGCGTCGGCTAGTGGTACCACTAGGATTGACTTTTTAGCCAATTCTGTGGTACCATCGCTAAAGAAGGGTATCAGGACATGGCTCTGACAACGCAAGAGATGATTGACCGCATGAGGATTAAACACGAGGGCGCAACCGTGCGCCTAGAGGTCGATATCACCAGTACGAAAGAAGACTTCGAACAGGTGGCCACCGACACTCATACTTACTTGACAACGCCCGGCGAGGTTTTGACCCTCATCGGCGGGCAACGTCAAGGTAAGGGCGTGCACTTGCTCGTTGTCATCAACACGGATGAGGAGGGCGGAGTAATAGCCGAACGCCTCACTCGTTATCTCATCCGCACCTATGGTTGCGCTGTGACGATTGAATGGTTCCAGCTCGAAAAGCAACAGGCTATCGAGATGTGGAACCAGACGATCGACACCGCGGAAAACCTCTGGTCAATCAACTCTCAGGGCGGCGAGTCATGAAAGCGAAAGCTAGTGGTGCCACTAGAGAGCTAGCGAGTCCGCCGGGGCGGGTGGTCGTTTGGATATTCAAGGTCAATGGGGAGGAGCGGGAAGGCGCTGGTAAGACGGCGTTTGAAGCGGCGGCTAAACTCGGATTGTTGCTCAGTCAATGCAGCGATGTTAGTTGGGCTATTACTCAATCAGTGAGGGACGATGCTAAGGGACGTTAGTGAGTTATTCATGGCACGAGCAACACTCTGCGACTTGCTCATCGGTCGTTGGATGCGCGCTCTAGCACAAGAGAAGCTCGCCGATGCACTCATGATAGAAGAGGGCGGATGGCACAAGGAAGCGCTAGAGAGACTCGATGCGGCGGCTCATCTGGAGTGGATAGGAGCACGCGCAGAGCAAGGTCAGATACTATGGGGCGGCCGCCTCAATCGATATGGGGAAAGACCGGAAACAGTCGCCGCCGCATAATCGGTCGGCTAGTGGTGCCACTAGATGATAGGAGCATGCGTCAATTACTGTGGTGTCTGGCGCTAGAGCTTGGTTTCTGCAGCGCGTTTATAGAACCAAGCGGGACGCAAGTCATCGCTATCGTGCATGCCCTAGTCGTTAGCGGTTTACTCCGACGCCGAGCCGTGATATAAAGCTTACGAGGGACCCGATCGATAACCAGTAGCGCGATAGGGTCCTCTCGTTTTTATATGACTAAAGTGCGTGCATTGACAGCGGGCGAAAAGCAGCGCGTGAGAGAGTGCCTCCGATGGTTGCATGCTCAAGAGCGAATCAATGAGCCCGATGTGTATATGGCGCGCTTGCATG
>JACCDR012107286.1_pt1 | contig 31997 bp, 26 predicted proteins | sample 7446431 | NCBI WGS metagenome assembly JACCDR01 (sample SAMN15323443, study PRJNA562643) | freshwater metagenome | isolation source: river surface water | place: USA:Blue River Watershed | collected 2017-08-17
AAATGATCCTATTACTAATCATCCTGATTTAATGCGGGTAGAGTTAGTACCGATAGATACTTTAATATTAGATCCTGAAAATGTTAAGGTACATAATGAACGTAACATTAAAGATATTACTTTTAGCTTACAGAAATATAAGCAATATCAGCCACTAGTAGTAGATAAAGATAATGTAATTCGCATTGGTAATGGCCGTTGGATGGCTGCCAAGCGTTTAGGATGGCAATATATTAATATCATACGCACTACTGCTGAAGGTGATGATTTAGTAGCACTATCTATTATAGATAATCGAACTTCTGAAACATCACAATGGGATGTACAGGCTTTATTAACTACATTAGAGAAATTAGAAAAGAAAAATGGCGAAGAATATGTAGTAAATATGGGGTTTGTACAGCAAGATATAGATAAAATATTAAGTAATCTGGCAGATAAAGAAGAAAAGCCAAAGAAGGAAAAGAAGAAGAATTTCAAGTTAGAGACTATGGATTTATTAGGTGCCCCTATAGTAGTAACTAAAGAACATAGGATAGTAATCGATCAGGCAATAGCAAAGCTTAGAGATGGTGAAAGTGATTTTAGTATTACTGAAGGGCGTTGTATTGAGTTAATATGTGCTGAATATTTGTCAGGTAAGTAGATTATGGCAGCTAAGATAGAAGACTTTATAGAAAAACAGAATAAAAAAGAGACTAAGTTTAAGGATCGTGAAATAAAACCTTGGGAACGTCAAGATCTAGAAAAACAAGTTCACTTTACGCCATTTGAAATCTATATGAAACTTGGCCCTACCCGTAGATTATTGCCAGTATCAGAGCAAACAGGCATACCATTAAAGAAATTAGAAGTTTGGGGTTATAAATATAGATGGAAAGAACGTGTTGCAGCATGGGATGCTGAGCAAGAGCGGTTACAGGAAATATTAGAACGTAATAAACAAGTAGAAGACATTAGAAGTGTATTAGAACAGAAGAATCAATTAGGTGATGTACAATTTCAGATAGCCATTGCTCTATACACTAATTTATCTCAGGCTATACAGAACTTTAAGCCCGGAGATATCAATATGAAAAATTATAATTCAGTATTAAGAAGCGTTACTACGATGGCTACCGAAGCATTAGCTAATCGTACAGACGCATTAGCACTAAATGAACTACTAGAAAGTAGTAATTTGAAGCCAAGTACTAAAAAGAAGGTAGCATCCACCATATCCCAAAATGATAATGGTTAGAGATGCCTAAACAGAAAAACGAAAACCATTGGATATTTAAGAAAGTACAGCAAGAACGTGCTATTAATAAACATATAGTAGAGCAGGTTACTGAAAAAAATGTCTCTTATAAAAAATATGAGAAATATAAATATAATTTATTAGGTTTTTGTCAAGATATCCTTAAGCATTCTTATCCCCCTGACATAGAAAAAGTTTTTTATTCCCTAAACGATAACATTACTACCTTAGTAAAATCCTCTAATGCCTATGGGAAGTCGTTTGCTATCGCAGACATAGCAATAGCGTTTTGGAAATGTTTTCCTGATAGCCAAGTCTTCATTGCTGCGGCCCCACCAGATCGCAACCTACAACTTATATGGAAAAGAATACAGGGCACAGTAGCAAGATTACCCTTTTTATTTGAATTTGATGAATTTAAGAACTTGGAAATTAGTTCAAAATTTAATACAGAATCTTTTATCAAAGGTTTATCTATACCAACATCAGGCCCGGCTTATCAGAAAGAAGCTAAATTCAGTGGTAAACATGCACCTAATATGTTGTTTGCATGTGATGAAGGTGATGCGATACCATCAGAGGTTTACCAAGGTATAGAGTCTTGTATGTCCGGTGGTTATTGTAGAATGGTGATACCGTTTAATCCTAGATCTGCTACAGGTGTAGTTTATAATAAAGAACGTGATAAAAAAGGTTATGTCATTGAACTAGACGCCTTTAACCATCCTAACGTAATAGAAGGTAGAGATGTATTTCCAGGTTGTGTGACTAGAGAAGTAACGGTAAGAAGAATCAATGAATGGACTAGGCCATTAATGAATGGTGAACCATTAACTACAGAGGTCTTTCAAGTACCAGATTTCTTAATAGGTTGTACAGCTAAACGTGAAGATAATTATGAATATCCGCCATTAGAAGCCGGGTTTAGGATACCTACTGAGCCGTGGTTTAATTACATGGTCAGGGGCAAGTATCCTGTACAGGGCACTAATCAATTAATTAATAAAATGTGGGTAGATGCAGCTAGGGATCGATGGGATCAATATGTGGCCGCATTAGGAGAAGTACCACCCCAAGATGAAAAGCCTATAATGGGTTTAGACGTGGCTGAAATGGGACGGGATCGTAACATTGCATTACTCAGGTATGGTGATTTCGTACCTAGACTAACATCAGAACAGATATGGGGCGGTACTGATGTACCTAATAGTGCTAGTAATGCCATTAAGTTATATAAAGCAAAAAATTGTCAATCGGTAATGATAGATGCTCTTAACATGGGTAGTGCTGTAGCACCATTAATGGTAAAAGAATCCTGTATAGCGTATGGCATTAAAGTTACTAATAGCCCTACTATTACTACAGAAATAGGTAACTTTGAGAAATTAAGAGATCAATTATATTGGCAAGTAAGAAATTGGTTAGAAAAATCGCCATTCGCCAAGTTACCACCAGATGAAGAATTAATAGAGGAGTTATTAACACCTACCTATGATACGGCTACTGGTAAGATTAAAATTATGCCTAAAAAAGTTATGCGCGAGATGTTAAAACGTTCTCCGGATAAATTAGATGCACTTATGTTAACATTTGCGCAAGAAAGTGATAAGTTATTACATTTCTATGATCATTGTATGTCTGCAACTATTGATATGGATAGGGTCAATATTACTTGTAATGAAAATGAGGTTCCACAAGTAATAAAGATTAAAGATTTAATGGACTACGGTTTTATAGCTACGAATAAACAACATGATGCATGGAGCTTCATTCGTGTCTGGACAAATACCGAAGGTTTATTTATTATACCTGAAGTATATAGATTGAATAGGAACGACATTAATGCAATGGTAGATAAAGTTTATGAAGCACATAAGAATAGACCATTTATTAGTGTCGGTGTATTCTCAGAAGATGTTAAAGAATTAAGAACATCTTGGAATATATTAGAAGATTTTCTATATAAACAATATGGCAACCTAAGAATGCCAGAATTAATGATGATTAAGAACGTACAAGATCGTGAAACTAGACAATTACATAATATACGCATGCTTACGAAGACTAAGAGTGTTGCTGCTAATGTTGCACTATTCGCTAAGGATGCAATATGGAACCAACTTGCTAACTATACTAGTGTACCAGATGATGTAAGAGATGCTTTAGCAGGTGCATATCTACTAGTAAATAGAGAGATAGGTTAATAGTTAGAAAGTACAAGGTGATTATGTATATGTCTAATGCAAACGGCATTTTCAGTTGTTACGCCTAATAGTGAACAACTAACAGGTATAAAAAAGTTCTTACGTCAAAATCTATATAATGCCTATAAGTCATTAATAGGTAGAGATTCAGGATTAAAAGCCCAAGATGGTGGACAAATAACCTCTTGGGAAGGTTCAGGTAAGAATTCTCCTTCTATAGATAGATATAATCGCCGCTTTTATGAGCCTCAAGAACGCCGCGCATTATTAGCACAATTAGTAGAATTATTAGCCGATCATCCTGTACTACAAGCAGCACTAATGAAATATGCATGGGCCGCTGTAGCTGCTGGTTTTAAGCCGATAGTAAAATCAGCTATGCGTGGTGATGAACAACGAATTAAAGCACAGATAGTAATCAATAGATGTAAGAAATTATCTAAATTAGAAAGTCATCTACCTATGATGGCATATGAGTTATGCACATTTGGTGATGTATTTATACAAATTGCTACTGATGAAAATAATGAATTGACTAAGATTAAAGCCATGCCCAATGCTAGCATGGAAAGGCTAAGTGATGACTTAGACGAATGGATTGATCCTCAAAAGGCATTCCTACAGAAAGATGTAGCTACGGATCAAATAGTTGCTTATTTCAGTAGTGGTCAGATAGTACATGGTAGACATTTATTAGTACCGGGTCATAGATACGGTTCATCACAAATCTTTTCTGCCCGTGGTACTGCTAAAGATGCTATAGATGCTATTCGTTCATTACTACCTAGACGTTTAGCTAATCAACCATTTAGATGGTTTAATATACAAGGATTTGATAATCAGCCATTATCTCAAACCCAATTTGATGAATTCAAGAAAAACACTTCACGTAAAGTGTATATGCAATTAGGTGGTACTATTACTGCATATGATGAAGTATTTACTAATAATATTAATGTATCGGTATTAGGTGGCGATAAAGAACTAGGTACTATGGGTGATATAGAGATGGTGCTAGATGCCACTATGGCTGTTATTGGTGTTTCGCGTCAATTATTAGGATGGGGCACTAATATTAATAGAGATATATTAGATGAACAGCGTGCTGAACTATACGCATCACAAGTACAGTTCTGTAAAGAAGTAACAGAACAGATTTTAATGCCTATATTTGAAATGGCATTGAAATTACAACGGGTTAATCCTGATGAATTAGAAATAGAAATAGAATACCCACAAGAATTAACTGAAACTCAAAAGCAGAGATTAATAGATAATGCACGTAAGGACTTTTTAGCAGGTGGATTAGATAGAAGATCGTATGTATCTATATTAAAACCTTACTATAAACTTGGTGATATAGAAGAGATAGTAAGAAATATAGATATAGAAAAAGCAGCGGCACAACAACAATCTAGATTTGGCTATTTACCTAGTAATCAGACTACTAATACTACGCCAGAATCTAATTCTATTACTAAGCAGATACAACAGAAAAATAATCAACCAGTAGAAACAGAAAATGGGGACGATCAACCACCAGAATACCTTGGTACTAGTGGTGGTATGTTTAAAACTGAAACAAGACCGGATATGTCTAGTATTTTACCATTTATCAAGAAGTCTTTACTGAATAATCTTGATGATGTAGCAAGTTATTAATAAATAAGATGTTAGTATTCGATTTACCATTAGAAAATGAAATACGTAAGCCAATAAGGAGTGCCCATACCTTTCGTGTTGGTAGTGCAAGGCGTATGAAGTTGCCGCCTTGGAATGGTATTTCATTGGTAATGGGTAAATTAAAGAAAGAACACGTAAAAAAAGGTAAGAACCCTAACGCTATGGTGGCGCAAGCCTACTCTTTTGACAAACGCCATTTCGATGATGATAAGGCTAATCAATGGTTTAAGAAATATGTAACTGATAGGTATAAATTAAATAATAATAGGATAATTGCACATAAAAAACATGCTTTGGGTAACTTTATTGTCGCCGATAAAGTGAATGATACTACACAACCCATTAAAGATAAAGAAATAAAGAGATTTATTAGTTATTTAGGGTTAGAAATAGGTATTGAGTATAATGTAGGTGATGATAGACATGGCAAAACCATGCAATGTTGCTATGGTAAAGTAGTAAATTATGTCGGCAATGACGGTGATTTACTAGATGTATACGTAAAAGAACCTATATCACCTTACGCTAAGATATTTAAGATAACACAATTAAAGAATGGCGCATTATATGACGAAGATAAATATATTTTAGGTTGTGAAACTATAGAAGATGCTAGAAATCTATATTTACTACATATGTATGAGAGTATGATAGGCGGTATAGTAGAGGTATCTATAGCAGATATATACGCTAAGCATATTAGTTTAGTAGCACCTAATAAAATTATTACTGATAAAATTCATAGTACTGTACAGTTACCCGGATTCTTACTACCTATAGATATCAATGAATCACAATTATTAGATAGAATAGGTGGGCCAGTTAGAGCGCGTATATTAGTTACTCAAGCTAATATAGAAAATCTTAATAAGCGTAAATATAGTTTAGAATCACTACAAGTAGCAGTAGCAGAAGCACAAGAACGTGTCAGATTAGGTCTGATAGTCGGTTTTGAAAATCATCCTGATGAATTATATAATGGTCAAGGTGATGCCGTATCATATGATTATGCTCAAAATCCACCATTATTTAGAGTAACTAAATTATGGATGGTAGGTGATATTGTATATGCAGAAGCTACATTCTTTGATACTCAATTAGGTATAGCTTATAGTAATAAATTGAGAAACGGGCAACGTATACCGGTTTCATTAAGGGCTTTTGGTGAATGCGAAAGGCAATTAGTTCCCAATAAGGACGGTGAACTAGTATTAGAACGGATATGTGCTGTAGAAAAGATAGATGGATTAGATGTAGTAAAGAATCCGGCACTAATTACGGCACAGGTATTAGAATATGCGGAAATAGTTGACACGTTTAGAGAAAATAACGATAATAGAAAATGCAATCATAATGGTAAGTGTTCTTGCAATGGACTATGTAAGAACAAGGTAAAAGCAAGCGGTAAGCTACTAGCAGATCAAATCAGTGGAGGCCAAATCTCCACTACAAGAGGAGTTAGTAGCAATATGGAAGAACAGATCCTTCAGTTAGTCGAAAGTCTTGGTGCCTCCCCTGAAGTTCTCTCAGTCCTAAAAGCCTATCATTTGGGTCAAGCCTCTGCTACCGGTATGGCTATGCCTGCTATGGAAACCGAAGAGGAATTTACTCCTGTAGATCAAACTACAGATGGTACTGATCCAGGTGAAAAAGAGCCAACAGAAGGTGGCGCACCTAATACAGAAAAAACAGTAGATGCTTTTAAGCCAGAAAAAGTATTAAACCCCGCTACCGATACAGTAAACAAAGTAGTTGATGCTAGTAAAACTGCCGTTACTGATGCGGTAAAAGAAAAGCAAGCTCTTTATGATGATATAAAGAAACTATTAGCAGATGGTTTTAAGGGTATTGCTCTACCTGCTAAATCACAGCAGAAAGTAATTCCAACACAACCAAAATCTAAACCAGTGCAATCACCTACAGGTTTAAGTCAGAAAATCACTGATGATTTAATGGGTGTATTTAATCAAGTTATACAGAAAAATCAGCCATTATCTCAAGAGATGACTGATTATCTCAAGATCGCCATTGAACGTGATAAAAAAGAACAGCAACGTCTATCTATTAGTCAGAGTATAGCCGATGCTAGAAAAGCAGATGAGGTTAAAATCACTGTTGATGGCCAAGAGCAGGTATATAAGATTAGTGGGTTGCCTACAGCATTAGTAGATCGTGCTGAAAATGCCGCTAAAAGACATAAAAATCCTGATACTGCTATTTCTGCCTTTAATTCTGCTATTCAGGCTTATTATGATGCTCAAGCAGATAGAATGCCAGCTAATAGTATATTACCTACACAGCGTTTAGCCGGTAAATCGGTACCAGTGGAAGTGTTAACCGATGGTTCTTTATGGAAAGACAGTTTTGATCAACTAGATAGTGCTATAGATACCTATAGACGTAAATTGAAACCTAATGAAGTAGAGAAAGTTGCTACTTATTCTAAGTTAAATGGTGTTTTCCTTGACTCTATCTTAACCGCTTGGGATCAGAAGAATAGTAACCGTCTTAACGATTGGGGTAAAAAGCAAAAAAGAGCCGTTACCGATGGTATTATAGTTGATGATGCTACTATTATCAGCGGCGGTGAACTACGTAATCAGCCTATTATTGCCCGCATGATGATTAAACAGATATTCCAGAAGCTTATAGCTATGGGATTAGTGCAGGGTTTAGGGCCGGGTTCCGCTTTAGGTTCTCCTGGAGCAGGTGGAGCGCAATTTGGTGCTGAATTTAAGATACCAGTTAGTAGTTATAATGGTGCTACTAATCAAGATCCTGATAATTATGTTGATAATAATCAACCAGTGCCACGAGCCACCAGTAATATCAGGTTTGAATCATTTTGGGCTAGATTACGCGCTTTAGGCTTTGGTATTACTTATGAGTTAGAAGAGCAACTACAAAATGGTGCATTAATGCTTGATCCTGTAGCCATGCTAGTAGACGATATTAGCGGTGATATGGCACGTAGTATAGATACAGGTATCCTTAAAGAGCATCAATGGACTTGTGATGAATTTCAAGCCGTACCAGTTATTAATGAATTAGCCATTATTGGTAATACAGAATATGATGCAGGCGGTTCAGTAGCAATTACTTATGATGATGATACGGTAACATATGGTACTACCGTAGTATTTGCTGTTAAGGCTCTTAGTGGTGGTATTGGTGGTATACCTATAGTACCTACTCGTACAGTGCCATATTTAGATGCCGCTGGTGCACAACAAAGTAATACTACTAATCCTATTACTGTTACCTTTGCTGCTAGCCCACAAGTATTAGGTAGACTAGTGAATGGTGATATAGTAGGTGCTGGTGCTACATATGCTATAGATTATGAGCGTGGTTATTTCTTGTTCAATGCCCTTTCAGGTGCTAATGGTACATTAATGCCAACTCTAAGTTATAGTTATGCGACTAACTATGTAAACTTTGACTTAACACCTACCTTTGGACAAACACCGGAAGAGTATTATGATGGTTTATTACATCTAATTCTACAAACTGGTGGCAACATGTTCCAAACCCGTTTTCAATTCCCAGACCTTTGCCTATTCCCTGCTAGTATAGGATTAGGTACTATAGGTATTAGTTCACTATTCCATAAGAGAAAGTCACCTACTGATACTACACTACCTAGTGGTTTCTATATGGATGATATTATTGGTCAAGTATCAGGTATTACTTGTATGAAGACCAATGGTGTGATGTTTGGTGGTGATAGACGTGCCATTCTCTTTAAGCGTTATATGGTGGGTTATGGTGTACAGACACCGGCACAGATTGTAGGGCCACAACAGAACTTCTATGCTCCTGATGGTGGCGGTTTAGTACAGATGACTACAGGTGAGCAATGGATGTTATGGCTACGTGATGTTATCGGTACTCCGTTACAGCGTAATGGTAGTCTAGCGGTAATAAATCACCCCGGTACTACTATTAGATTTAGACATAGTGTAGCTTTTGTCTAATCTTAAATCTTATCTATGGCTAATTATGAATAATTAGCCATAGATAACTAACCTAGGAGTATGAAATGGCATGGATACATAATCCAGGTGGATATCCTAAACTAAAAGGTGGTGCTATACCTACAGCACCTAAGAAAAAGGATAAAAATGATATTGTGCAGCCTGTAGTAATAGAGCCTATTAGTAAAGAAGATCTATTAATTAATAAATCTTTAGAAGAGATAAAAGAAGATAAAGATAATAATATTAATATAAATCCTAATCAACTTGTTATAGGTAATACACAACAAATAGTACAAAGCGGTAAGGTGATAAACTTATCAGTGATTGATGTAGAAAAGAAACCCACTGTTAATAAAGCGGTAAGAGGTAGGGGTAAACAGCAACAAGTAGAACAGGTAAAACAAGAACAGAGTGAAGAGAAATCAACTTGGGAACCAATGGAGTAATTAATGCTTACTACACTGACTGACTATATTACTAATAGAAGATTTACTCATGATAATCAGAACACAGTGGATAGTGGGCCACCTAGCGGTATACAAATCATAGATATGACCTATAGACAGGGTAGGGATGCTGGTACTTTATTATTCAATGTACTACTTGATAATTTACAGCCATTTATTAAGACCATAACGGTATCTAATTTTGCCAATCTAGTTGCCGATACATCCACCTTAATGGTAGGTAGTAAAACATATACTTTTGTAACTAGTGGTGCTGCAGGGGATCAGATAAATATAGGTGGTTCTAATAATGCTACTGCTACTGCTATTAGAAACAAGATAGCTAGCGATTTAGTGACAAGTGAGTTACAGTCTGCGCAAGTAAGTACCAATGTTATTACTCTTACAGGTTTGGCCGATGGTACTGATTTTAATTTATCTACTAATGCAGCTACAGCATTAACCTTGACTACTACTCAAACGGGTTATACTGCCAGCGGAAGTGCTAAAGTACAAATATGGGTTTATGATGGTTTATTTGGTATGTGGTGTAAAAGTGAACTACTAACTTTTCCACCACCAGATGCCGGAGATAATAAGTATCCATTTGCAGCTAAGAGTATTATAGCAGGTCAGATACCCGGTATTACCGTAACAGATTTATCAGGTAGTATAACAATAAGCGCTGTAACTGCCTCTAGAAGTGTAGGCGGGAGTTTTTAGTAGAACAAGTTCTATATCTATATAACGTGGTTAACAAGGAAAACAGGATGCCATATCTAGGTAATTATGGGGATGGTGATATAACTGAAACAGATCCTACTGTTACATCAGTAGGTAAGGCCGTACCATTATTACTACAGTTGGATGGTGATGGTAAATTGTCATACAATTTGACTAATGCAAACTTATATTCTGCCTTTGCCCAATTCGATGAAGGAGTGGATGCCCAATCTTCTATACAGAGAGAAGATAGAGATAATACGGATGCAATCAAGATGAAGGCAGATGCGGGCGATGCAGCGGCAAATAAGTATGTATCTTTTTTCTATTACCTGAAACCTAGTTAGTAGTAATAATATTTGGCTAATAGCCGATCCCTTTTTCGCCTTTTATGGATATTATCAATAACAATATTTAGTTATTTAGAGATTTCAATAATTTCAGAGGATCGATGAGCGAACATATTTTTAGATTTTCAGATAAATTGGTTAATCCAAACAGTAATCAGGTAGAAGGGGTAATAATCCCAGATAGTTATTTTTACTTTATTAATAATAGATTCAAGCAACTATTCAAATCTGTTGAAACATATTTAGATGAGTACGGTACTGTAAGAATACCATTTATTGGTGCTGATAATATAGAAGTCTTATCTATTAAAAGACTATCAGATTTACAGTATGGTAATGGTGAACTAAGACAGACCGAATTAGATAATAAAAATGAGTTAGTAATCTTCTCTACCGCTAGAGTAGAGGATGCTAACTTACCTATTAAAATAGTGTACCTACCTTTTAAGGTAGGTGATTGTAATCAACCTTATCAGATCTTAATAGAGGAGTTTAAGTTTATGTATATAGTAGAAGCAGACCACCCGGATACCATCGTTACTGCATCTTTTACGGTAAAAGATAGTGAAGGGAATGTATTAGACCCAAGTGCAGTAAAGGTTGAATTTTCCGCTGAGAACCAAGAGGCTATTAACGTATTTCCTATCGATGAACAACCGTTAAGTGCTACAGTGCATTTCGTATCACCCGGTTTAGGTAGCGTTAATTGTACTGTTAGTACACATGAAGGCGTACTTCTAGCGTCCTTTGGCGCACAATTCACTATAGTAGCGGGCGATCCATCTAGTGTTACAGGTGGTAATTTATCATTTGAAGGTTTAACCGAGAGTTAATAATAACTTATAGATCTATGCGCTTTGAAAACTCCCGATCTTTAGACGGGAGATACAAAAGCGCATCACGGTTCTTGCTTTGGGGCTACAAAGCATTGGTCTAACAACCATAGAAGCCACCTGTTTTTAGCAGGTGGAGTACTCACAGGATTAGTAGGAGAATAAAGAATGCGAAAGTACATGCAATTGATATCAACTATAGTAGTTATAATATCTTTTTATGGTATTGGTCACGCACAATCACCGCTGGTAGCACCATATATAGATTTTGTAAAACAAGGTTCTGCTCCTGCTAATCCTACAAGTACCAAAGAACGTGTATATATAGATACTTCTAATAATATACACCTATTACAGAATGATGGTACTAATGATACTTTAGTGCGGGCCAATAGTGCGGTTGTGTTTAGTGGGGTAACTATTGGTTCACTATCAGGTATACTAAAGGCAAGTAGTGGAGTGGTTAGTGGTAGTGCTACTACTGATGATTTAACAGAGGGCGCTACTAATAAATATTTCAGTAATACTTTAGCTAGAGGTGCTATTAGTGCCGGTAGTGGTATTAGTTATGATTCGGGTACGGGTGTCATTAGCGCAAGCGGTAGTTCAGGTGTTACTTCTATCACTGGTACTGCTAATCAAGTATTAGCAGATGTTTCCACAGGTGCGGTAACATTATCCTTACCTCAATCGATAGCAACCACAAGCAATGTGACCTTTGCTAATATAGTCAGTAATCCAGTAGGCAATAATACAGTAACATTTGCGTCATCAACAGGCGGCGCAAATAGATTTTTAGTTCAAGATACAAGCGGTAACACTGGCACTGGCGCATTAATGAGAGTCGCATCCGTAAGCACATCTACTCTAAAAATATTTGAATGGGCTGCACAGGGCACGCTTACGGGTCGCATTGATAAAGATGGTCATTGGTTTCTGGCAAATAATACCCAGAAAATCGGTTTTTGTTTAGAGACATCAACACCTACTACAAGTAGTTTAGGCACTAACGCACGTTTTCAGATAGGTGCGCCTGCTACTGCAGTCAATGATTCATTTGCTGTACTAAGTAGTAGTGCAGGAGCTACTAGCGATACGTCTTTAACTGTGCAAGCAAAAGCATCTCAAACTGCTCCTTTATTAAGATTACAGACATCGGGTGGTAGTAATATTGGATCGTGGTCTGCTGATGGTCAACAAATTGTATTAGGTGGTACTACAAGTGCAGGTGCTAAGATTGCCGTTGGTGGCACTGCTATTATTAATCTGACAGATGGCGCGGGTAATGCTGTAAGAACCAATAGTGCTACACTTGCTAATGGTAGTGACGCATCGGCGACATATCGTATTACTGATAATGAGATTAAATTAGGTACTAGTGGTGTAATGGCATGGACTAATTCAACCATTGCCGGTACAACACAAATATCACTTGCTCGTAATGGGACATTACAGAGTTTACAGAATACAATATTTAGTCAAGTGGGTAATTTACCTATTACATTAGCAACATTAAAAACTAATAATGCAATATCTAATAGTAATGCAAAAACTGATATATTAGGCTCCGGTGATACTAACGTTACTAATACTCGTACCATTGCTGCCAGTGCATTTAATATAGACGGTAAGGTTATTAGATTTAATCTATCAGGTTATATTAGCACAGATGCGGTTACACCCGGTAACTTAACTATTGATATAGAATTTGGTACAACAACCATTATCACTACCGGAGCAAAAGCCTTAATAGGAAGTTTAACTAATGCCTACTGGGAGTTAAGCGGCACGATTCGTTGTGACTCAACCGGTGCTAGTGGAACTGTGATAGGACAAGCAAAATTCATCTTTGACAATGCCTTAACACCTGTAATACTGCCACTAGTAGCAACTTCAGCAACAACACTTAACCTAACAAATTCACACTTATTTTCACCCAAGCTTACCTTTAGTGTCGCGGATACTGACAATTCAATTACGGTAACTAACATGGATTTAATATTAATGTTTTAAGTAGTGGTATCGGTTAGATAATGGGTAAAAAAGACGATTTAATACTTGATATTAGACGGTCATTCTTTGCTAAGAACCCTGATGCTCAGGATGTCACCGATGAAAATTTTATTACAGGTATAGACGATGCCTGTTTAGAATACTCTCGTTATAATGCACGTAAAAATAGACTAGGTGATATAGAGATTACTAATGGCGAAAGGTATGCTGTTTTACCTGAAGACTACATGGACGCGAGCATACCGGAAATAATATATGGTATAACGGGCGTAAGAGTGAATCTAAATATGAATCGTTATAGATATAGAGGATTATCTATATTTGATTCGGAGTTAGCGGCTACTACCAATCCACCACCATACTATTTTAACTTTCCATTTACTATCAGTAATGGTCAATTTCTAGTCAACTATAGTACATCTAGTAATCTAACACTTGGTTTAACCACAGATGATTCAGGCAATTATCAATTATTATTACCATCTACTCCTATAGTAGATGTAACTAGAAGTATTATCTATACAGCTTTACATGTAGTAGACGATGATAGATATACAATACCTAAAGTAGATAGGGATATATTTACTAATCTATGTAAAGCTTCTGCCTGTGAAGCCTTAGCTAATGATTTATCTATAGAAGATGAGGCCACTAGACCATATGATCTAATAGATAAATATCTAAATATTGCAGCTAATTATAGAAAAGGTCTAAAGAATAAGTCTGTATTAGGTTGTATAACATAAATGCCATTTTGTGATGTAAAAGATGTAGTTGCTTATATACCTAAACTTAAAACTAACACTTTTGAGTCTGGCACTACGCTAGATGTATCTACTACAGCTATACAAACACTAATAGATAATCAATATGCTTTGATAGTAGAACGTGCTAAGAATTTTAAGTACACATTACCCACATCTAATCCTAATCCGGTAACAAACAGAGAATTAATATTATATTTAATGAATATAGAAACAGTAGTAGCAGATGTAATACTTAGACGTTCTGGTGCCATAGATATTAGACAACGTAAAAGAGCTTTAGTACAGCAGGATATAGCTAAGAGAAATTTTGCCGATTATTTTAATGGTAGATTAAAACATGCATTTACTCAGGTATTACCAGTAGATAGTTTATGTACTCCATTAGAGGCCGCTGCTTATGCTAGCGGTTTACCCTTAACCAGTAGCAGTACCCCTAACCTTACTACTGTACAATTATGGTGTAGTGCGGAAAGTGCTTTTATATATACTCTAGCTACTTTATATGGATATAAAACAGATTACTCTACTATGACTGATTATCAAAAGAGTATTTATAAGACCTTAGTAGCAGAGCAAGTAGGTAGTCATATAGTAAGGACTAGAAGTAGTCAATTTCCAGCATTAGATGAACAAGCTAATATTTTATTAACAAACAGTATAAATCGAAGAAAAGTTTTTCGTAACCGTAAATATGGCAATACACTTAAGTTGACAGCTACTTAGGTTTACTCTACTATACGATTTTAGATAGGTGAATAATGAGTAGATATTTTTATACTTTAACCGATACTACCACTAATAGACCTATACATAATGGTTTAGCTGGTGGAGATTTCTCTACTAGGGCTGAAGCTATTACCTGGATACAAAGCAATGCTCCGGGTTATACAGGTGGTAGTACTGATATATTAACTATAGAAGTATCTACCTTAGAAGCAGGCTACAGGGGTTTCTTAGATGGTATAGGTGCTACTACTGATAGTGCAGCTACAGTCGGTAGTACAGGTTCTATAAATGCTAAACTAAGATTACTTACTTCATTAATAGATACCATTAATACTAATATAAATAGTATTAATACTAATGAAGCTTCTTTTAGCGTATTTACACAGGGTAGACTTACGGCAGCTATTGATACAGAAATAGAGATTAAAGTAGGCGCTTCTAGACTTACTGGTAGACGTGGTTACTATGTAAAAAATAATGGCGCGGGTGTGGTTTATATTGGTGCTACAGGAGTCACTACAAACCCTACTACTAGTATTGGTAGACCGGTAGCAGTAAATGAATTTATTTTTGAACCATATGGTAATGTAGCTAGATTTGCTATTAGCGCATCTGCATTAGATATTACTGTAGAAGAGGTGAAATAGATGCTATTTCCTCAATTTAGTTCTCCTATACCCGATAATTTAAGTATTACAGATCTTACCCTACCCGATGGTAGTTTAGGATCTTTACCATTAAAGATAGGGGCTAGTAACAGAGGACTATTTTCAGGTGGTACTAATGAGGTAACTATAGTTGCTGGTGGTGTAGAAATTAGTAGAATTACAGATACTACTTTTGAAGTAGATTATCCATTGTTAATATCTTTGGGTAGTGCTAGTACGCCAAGTTTCAGATTTAATAATGAACAGAGTGGGTTATACCAATCTAATACAGGTGAATTAGCCATAAGTCTTAGTGGTAGTAGTAAGTATATATTTAGTGGTAGTAAACTATCTTTTCAAAATCAATTAAAGAGTGGTGGCAGCGCTCCTACTGTAGTCGCTGGTGCCGCTGCTGGTAGTTCACCTACAGTTACATTAGTTAGTGGTGCTACAGATACATGTGGTCAGATAAGTGTAATATCAGGTAGTAGTGGTGCTACTACAGGGGTTATGGCTACAGTTACTTTTAATAGTACATGGAGTGCTAATCCTAAAGTTATCTTAACACCAGCTAATAGTAATGCTTCTCAATTAAATTTTTATCAAGGTACTATTAGTACAACACAGTTTACATTGGATACACAAAATACATTGGCTAATAGTACTACTTATTTATTTAATTATATAGTCATACAGTAAACATGATACCTATAGAAATAACAGGAGATATAAATAGCGTAAGTCAGTTAATAACTGACTTAGAAGAGATTGATCGTAAAGTAGGTGGTATTAATAGTGGTAATATAAAAGAAAGGTTAGTGAAAGTAATCTTTAGAGCTAATCAGCAAAATATATTAACTCAAGGTAAGCGGTTAAATGATGAATACGCGCCCTTATCAAAAAAATATAAGGCATATAAAGATATAGTAAAACCTAATCAACCTATTAACATCTTTGAGGGATTGTTATTTGAAGTAGTGGGCGGTGAAGATCAAAGTGCATTAAATATATTCACTACTGATGGTAGTACCGCTAGTGTAGTTAATACTTTAAGAATTGAATATATTAACCCATATATCTTATTTGTACAGAAGGCGCGTGTATTACTTGGCCTAAATGATGATGATGAACGTGAAATGGCACAAATAATAGAAGAGGAAACCTTAGGATTTTTTAGTTAACTTAACTTATGGTAATGATACCTAGTATATATAAATCTATTACTCTACTAGATAATGACCAATTAGTTAGTGGCCAATCCACTATTAATATTGGCACTAAGCTGTATACTTTTATAGACTCTGCTCCTGCTAGTAATGAAATAGAGATAGGTATAGATAATATTGCTACAATAACTAATATTAAAAACAGAGTAGTAACAGATTTATTAAATACTGAATTACAGAATATATTAATTATAGATAACGTAGTAATTTTAATAGGTTTAGTTAATGGTAGTGATTTCATATTATCTACTAATACACCAGATGCCTTTATTTTATATAGTGATATAGTATCTAAATATACTGTAGGGAATTGGTGGGTAAATGGATTAATGAAAAAGAGTTTTTTTAGAACTCCTTCATTAAAAGTATTAACTAAGAACGTAAAAAGACTAATATTACAACAACAGAGTTTTATATTTAATCAGATTAATAGCGATGAAAATACTAATCTAATACCATTTAGACCCGATGATATATATTTAGGTTTAGGAGAAGTTAGTCCTAATCCACATGCACTATATATTAGTGCTAGAAAGTCTAATAGTGTGACTACGGGTAACTCTAAGACAGAGGATATAATTATTAAAATAGCCTCTAGTACGGGGCCTGCTGATAGTTATACAGAAAGTTATGGATTAGCATTACAATATTTGCAGGCTATACAGTCTATATTTGAAAGTTTTGATATTAGAGAATTAATATTAGGATGGAGTGGATCCATTACTGATATGGAAATGACAAATAATTCAGATAATCCACAAGCCACAATTATCATAGCTGAACTAGGAGCCATTCCGGAACTCTTAATTAACATCCGGGTAACGGCTGCCAAACAAAAAATGAACTTGTAATGTATTGATAATTGGAGGTTTAATTATGGCATTACCAACGGATGTTCTTGGCCAATTTGCTAGCAATGCAGAGACTATCTTTGCTGGCCAAACTTCAGATGTATGGATCTTACCGGGCGGATTAAATCCACAACCACCTAGTTTTTACCCTGTACATGGTCTATCACTTAATGGCATACCTGCTAAGCCCGCTGTAGTAGTTACTAAAAATTTACGTAATGGTGTAACTGCTGTGGCTGCTGTAGCTTATGTAAAAACAATAACAGTAACGACATTTGGTAATCTAGTAGCAGATACTAGTACATTAACAGTAGGAACAAAGACATATTTATTTAAGGCTAGTGGTGCTGCAGGGGATCAGATAAATATAGGTGCCTCTAATGATGCTACTGCTACCAATATTAGAACTAAGATAAATACTGATTTAGTAACAGGTGAATTACAAAGTGCTACCGTGTTAACTAATGTTGTTACTCTTACAGGTTTGGCTACTGGCGTTACCTTCCCTCTTAGTACTAATGCTCCTACTGCTTTAACTTTGGCTACTACTGTTACAGGTAATGCGGCTGTAACGGGCGTTAAAGCATCTGCTACAGTAAGACCTAAAGGTACTAGACATAAAGCTGGTACTATTAGCCAAATAACACTGATTATGGTAGTAGGCGATACAGGCCCACAACGTATTAGATTTCAGTTTGATACACCATCAGACAGCACTACTAATGCTGAAATAGCACTTGGACTGCAGGCTATCTTGGTAGCTGGTATTGATGATACAACGGAAAGTGCTCCAGTCGATGGCTCGCGTATGATTAGCTCTAATCTAGATAATACTACTGAAGAAATAGCAGCGGCTATGGTTAATCTATTTGCTACTAACGCTTCATTCTCAGTAGTTAGCGATGTATTAACTATAGAAGCCGGTAGTACAGGTGCCGATGGTAATAATATTGGTATAGAGGTTATAACTCTACCATCTTTACCCGGTAGTATTATAGAAATAGCTGAAGATGGCACACCACAAACAGACGGTATATGTCGCCATCTAGGTACACAGGATGCTTTCCAGGTAGTAGTTACACCACAAACTATAGATATTAATGCTAGTAACTTTCCTAATCGTTTTACCCGTATTACTACCGGTCAGACCATAGATATAAACTTTAAGTTATTTCAGGATAATGATGTAGAGTTTATAGAAGCTGGTACATCGCGTGCTGCTACTAGTTATGACAACACTAAGAACGTATTACTTTTTGGTGGTACCCCATTACCAGCCAAGTTTGCTATTATCTTCACTTCACCTAGTAAGATAATAGGTGGATCCTTCGATGTGTTAGTAATTTATAACTGTGAAGCATCGTCAACTACTATTAACCGTGCTAAAGCACAAGCTAATGGTTTAGATTTCAAGTTATCGCCTAATGCCCTTAATCGTCAAGGTGATAGTGTTGGATACTTAGCACAAGTACGTTCACTGTAATTTGTGGTAAGGTATGGTTAATGGTAACACAATACGGTACTACGCAAGAGATATTTGAAGAGCGCTCAAGGTGGGGGCCTGCATTAATGTGGGTCGCCCCTCCCCGTAATGCCGATGGTACTGTAACATTAGCTAGAGAAGGTAATGATCCTGATTACCTTCTCCCTCCATTTGCCCCACGTCCAGCATCAGGTGGATTCTTTCTAGGCTATGATATAGATGGTATATCAGAAAAACCCCTAGTAACTTATGAGGAAGTACCTATAGTTGGCAGCACTATACCACGTACAGTTAGAGTTAAAGAAGAATCCGTCACTGTATCCGCTAAGCTAATTTTTAATAATGATCCTACAGTTAGACCTTTCTTTTTACCTACAGGCTTAACTAATGCTACAGGTTATACATATGGTGGCCTTACTACTGTTAATCAATGGCCATTGTTAGTAGTGATCTATAATTTTAATAACCCAGAATTAATAGAATGTCACTATTATCATAATGGTTATTTTGAACCTACTGAAACTATACATGGTAAATTATTTTCTCCTATTAATATGGTCTACCATGGTTTAGCTGGTACTCAATATGAAAGTGATACAGGTAATACTTGTCTACTACCGGCTGGCCAAAGACTTGTGAAAACTTGGTATGTTTATGTTGATTTTGATGGTACTAATATACTAGTAGATAGTAGAGGTAATGAAATTATAGCTGATCCTTATCCTGCAGTTAGTTATGTAACTCATACCACTACATTACCATACTTTATTTAATTGATTTGATATGACACAAGCGGCGCAAATAAATTTAGATATTATTAATAAAGCTCCCGGTAGGATTAAGGATCTTACAGCCGATCTACGAATACTAAAAGAACAGCAAGAACAATTTATTATAGCGGGTAAGGCTGGTGCTGAACAACAGGTCAAAAGTCTTAATGAGTTAATAGGTACATTAGAACGTGCGCAAGGTATATATCAAGATTTTAATGATACTGTTAATAATACTGATAAAGGGCAAGATAAAAGTAAATTAAAAGATGAATTATTAGCATTAGAAAAAACTATAAAAGAACTACAAGAGACACAGAATGCTTTTATTATTGCGGGTTTAGCCGGTACTGAACGAGAGATTGATAATTTTAATAGATTAACCGCAGCTATAGCAGAAAGTAATGCTAAATTTAGAGAGTTAAACGATACCACAACTCAAACCACCAAAGATTTTTCTCTAGAAGAAGTAATATCTGAGTTAGAACGTCTAAAAGCAACTATAGATGAAGAAAGCGTAGCATTAGAAGAATTTAAGAAAGAATTAGGGCCTGAATCTGTACAGGGCCTAGATGCTGCTGTAAATAAATTAAAACAAGATTTTAGTAATATTACTGGTTCTATTGGTGGTACAACTGAAGCTAGTAGAAAACTTACTACACAAATAGATTTACTAAAAACTGCTAGGGCTAATGCGGAACGGCCAGAAGATGTAATTATACTATCACGTAATATACAGAATTTAGAAAGTCAACTTACTAGATTAAATAATGTTACTAAAACATTAGCACCAAACTTTAATAATCCATTTCGCGTTACCTCATCTTCTGTTAGTGAATTAAAAGATAAATTAAAAGATTTACAAAATGCACTAGAAAATGCTACCCAAACTGATGATGTAGAACAACTTACTAAAGAATTTAGTAATACTAAAAAGGAATTAGATGATTTAGAAAAAACTATAGCAGCTAAAGGTAGAGGTAGCGGTATAGCCGGTTTCGGTGACATCTTTAAGAGTGGTACTAAGAATGTAGGTGATTTTGCTGGTGCCCTAAATCTACCTATACCCGGATTAGATAAACTAGCAGGTGCATTTACTAGTCCTATAGGTGCTGTATTAGCTTTGACCGCTGCTATTGCTGCCGGTATAGGTGCCCTAGCGGTAGCGGCAAGAGATACTGCTCAGTACGCTAAAGAACAGGCCAATTTACAAAAATCTACTGCCTCTAGTGCTAGCTTTGTAGCCGCTTTAACTGCAGGTATTAAATCATTAGGTGGTGATTCAAGAGATGTATCTGATGTGTTACTACAATTAGGGGATGTTTTACAGCAAGCATCGCGTGGTGGTTTAGAAGCACAACAGAGATTTGAAGTATTGGGTGTTAAGTATAAAGATGCTGCTGGACGTATACGCTCTGTAGAAGAGGTATATAGAGATATAGATAGGATTGCTAAACAAGCAACTCTATCACAAGAACAATTAGTATCCATCGCCGGTATTGTAGGTGAAGATGGAGCCAAGAAAATACTACCATTTGTTGGTAGTTTAGATAAATTAGAACAAAAGGTAAAGAGTGCTGGTTTAGTATTACAAGAAGATGCGGCTAAGTCATCGGCTAAATTCAGTGAATCACTTATTGATGTTGGACTTAAATTAGAAGGTGTAAGAAACATTATTGGTGGTGCGGTAATACCAGCCTTTAATATTTTACTAGAAGCTGTAAAAGACACATTAGAAACTCTAGCTAATGACGAAGATTTCGTAGCAGGCATTAAACAATTTGGCATAGTCTTAAAAGATGTTTTTAGTACTCAAGGTGTAGCTGCTATTAAGACTATAGGTGGTTTAGTAGAAGTAATTGGCAAACTAGGTTTTGTTATACGTGCTGTTCAGGATCCGGCCTCAGGTATTATCGAATTATTAAAAGGTTTCGGTATTGAAGGGGGAACCGTAGAAAAAGTTGTAAAAGACATACAGGCCGCATTAAATGCGGTATTAAATCCATTAGGAAGTTTAGTGAAATTATATGGCATAATTAGTGGTGATACTGAGAAATATACTAAGGCTGTAGAAGCAAATACCGATGCTATTAACAGTAATAGTAAAGCTGATGCCACACAAGTAGGGGGTAAGGTTAGATTAAAATTAGCTATAGAAGAAATTAATAGGGCCATCACTGAACAAACAGCACTACAGAAAGAACAGGCTGAATTTACTAATGTATTATTACAACAACGTGAACAGGCTTATACTCAATATTTAGCTAGAGAGGTGGCGTCAACCTCTAAAGCTTTACTAGATCAAATTACAGCTACTAAAGAAGGTACTAAAACTATACTATCATTTGTTTTAGGTAGTAATGATTTAGCTGTTGCTAATCAAAAATCTACACAAAAGATAATACTAGATGCTATTAAAGAAAGAATAGATAAAAGTGTAGGGTTAGAAAGAGAAGGGTTTCAGATAGTAGAGGATTTAGAATCTAGTAATGTAACTAAACGTGTACAAGCACAAAAAGATCTACTTACTTCCGCTGCCGAATTAAGAAATCTAACCCTAGAACAAAGAAAGTTAGAATTAGAGGTAGCAGAAGATATCTTCAAGAAACGTAAGCAACAAACTGCTAACGCTATCCAAGCTGCTAATGATGAATTTAATGCTTTTTATATTAAGTTACAGGAAAGAATACAGTTAACGCAAGAGCAAATAACTAAGAATAAACAACAAAAAGAAGCTGAGATTCAAGATGAGAAACAAGCTGCTGCTGCAATAGCTATAATTAATAAAGGTCTCAATGAAGAATTAGATGGTTTGAATGCTGAGTTAACTAAGAAGCGTACTGATAACCTTAAGGCTGTTATTGCAGCTAATGAGGCCGCTGCTAAATCACAATTAGATTTACAGAATGCTATATTAGCTAGTGTTCGTGCCCGCATAGATAATGAATTAGAAGCAGAGCGCGATAAAGCAATTACATTAACTAGTATTATAGATGAAGAGGAAAAGAAGCATGTTAGTAGCCATGAAGAATCTGTAAGAAAGCGCTCTGCCCTTACAGTAGAGCAAATACAGACAGAGATTAAAGGCTTAAAAGAAATAGTTGAAAATGAAAAACTTAATGCTAAACAAAGAGAAGATGCACGTAAACAATTAGCATTAAAGGAACGCGAGTTATTACAAGAAAGTCTTAAATTTAATAAAGAAATAGAAGAGGCTAAAACTAGAGATTTAGAAGAGCAATTAGCTACTAGAGAAGCATTATTATCTAAGCAAAATGCAGAAGAAAAAATCCGTATAAATAAATTAAAAGAAGATGTTAAAGCAGGTAGAAGAGAAGAGATAGATGTCATTAGACAGGTAGCCTTAATAGAGGCAAATTCTATAGATAATGCTATATCTTTACTACAACAGAAAATAGCGACTAGAAAATCCGAATTTGCCTCTCAAGCAGAAATAATAAAACTAGAAACCGAGTTAATTAATTTAGAAGAAAAGCGTAGACAGACTATAGTACAAGCTGATTTTGATATACAGGATGCCTATAAAAAGCAGGCAGAAGCATTAGAAAAGATATCAGAGGCTACTAAAGGTGCCACTGGTAGCGCTAGTCAATACTTTGCTGCATTAAATAAGTTGACTCAAGGTGTTAGTGCTATAGCCGCTGGTAGCGGCGCACAATTATTTAGTAATTTAACAGAGCAAGCAGTATCACAGACGGCTAATATAGCCAGTGCTTTAGATGCTGCTATTAATGCTGCACGTGCTAAAGTTATAGAAGATAACGCTAGACGTATAGCAGCAGAAAAAGAAGCACAAGAACAGATAATAGAAGTTATAAATAATGCACAAGATCAGCAAATAGCGGCACAAAAGAAACATGATCAAGATTTAGAGAATCTAGAAAAAGATCATGCTAAAAAGATCGGTGATATTAATAAAGCTATATTTGCTGCCAAATTAGAAGCTTTATTTAATGAAGGTGCAGAGAATACTAGATTTCAAAAAGCAAAAGATGAATTAGATCAAGAGTATAGTGATAAAAAGACGGCCCGTGCTAAGGAAGATGCTGATAAGATTAGAGATATAAATTTAGCAGCACAAGAGAAATTACGTCAAGATAATGAAAATGCTATACGTAAGAATTTTCAATCTGAAAGAGATTTCATATTAGATATAGCTAAAATTAAAACCGATCAAGCTAACCGCGATGCTGAACTACAAGCACAATTAGCAAAAGCACAAGAAGAATTTAATAATGCTAAAGATGATAAGGAACGCAACTCAGCACGTGATCGCATAGATGACATTAAAAAGCAACAAAAGGCTAATAAAGAAGCAGGGGCAGAACAAATACGTTTACGTCAAGAAGATGAGGATAGACGTAAACAGATAGAGGGAGATAGACAGAAGGCTTTAGATGCTCTAAATAAAGAATTTGAAGATAGATTTAAGGATGCCAAAACTCCTGAAGAATTACAGGCTTTGCAAGATGAATTAAGTTTAAGAAAGAAAAATCTTAATCAGAGATTTGATGATGAACAGAGAAATCAACAAGATATAGCGGAATTAAAACGTCAAGGTAGATTAGATGAGGCTAAAGCCTTACAGAAATTCTTTGATCAAGAGCAAGAAGCATTAAAGCAAAATGAAGCAAAAGAAATAGAAGCTATTAAAGCCGATCTGGCCTTCAAACTTAATTTACGTCAATTAGCCGCACAGCAAGAACAGCAAGAGTATATAGATAAACAAAAAGAATTAGACGATCAACATCAAGCTAATCTTAATAGAATCAAGACTGAAGGTGAAGACAAAATAGCTAAATTAAAAGAACAATTTGATCTTGAAAAACAAGCATATAAAGACCAACGTAAAGCCATAGAAGATGCTCTTATTGCTTCTAATCTAAAGATTAAAACTGACTTACAGAATTCATTTAATGAAATAGATAAGAAACTCAATGAATCTTTAGGCGTAGCTACTAATTTTGGTAAGGGCACTGAAGATGCTTTTAAGAAGGCTGTAGCAGGGGCATCTAGTTTTGTAGGTATATTATCAGGTTTAAGTGATGCCTTTAAGCAAGTATTTAGTGTTATTACTAATCAAGGTGGTAGTAATCAAAGTAGTAGTAATTCACCTTTCAGTCGGGCCGGTTTAAGTACCAATAATGTAAGTGCTAGTAATCAAAGTAGTACCGGTACTTCTAATACTACCACTAGCACAAGTACCCCTAATAGTACTCCTAGTAATGGACAACCTATAAGTGGTACGATAGTAGTAGCAGGTTTACAAGCAGGCTTAGAAAGTATTATTAATGTAGAAAAAGAGATACTTGCTTTACTTAGATCTGGTAGTAATGGCTCAGGTAGTGGATCTAACACTGGTAGTGGAACAGGTGGTAGTACAGGTAGTGGTAAACCTCAAGCAGTATCACCATTACCACCTATACTAGCACCTAAAGCACCTCAATCTACGGTGAATCCTGTCACTACTGGCCCGGTAATAAGTGGTGGCCCTATTACTACAGGTGAGGATGACGATGATGAAGATGATGATAGTAAATCTGTGGAAGATATTATGGTACGTATATTTAGACGTACTCAGAAAGGTATCATTAATAGTGGTAGGGCCTTTGAACGAATATCTAATCTTCGTGCTAAAGGTAGAATTACTAAGAAACAAGCCTTTGATTTAGGTAATTTATTCATTACTTCTATTAATAGTAAGTTATCGCCAGATGAATTTAGAAATAGAGTGCAAAGATTACTGAAACGTACCGATATAGCCACAGGGGAATTAATTACAGATATATTACCTGATAGTAATCGTACTATACAAAGCCCTAATCAATCTAGTAAGGGTAAAATAGCAGGTTCTAATATTAATGGGAGTATTAATGGGAGTAATAATGGTGCCACAGTTAATGATGAACCAACAGCCGGATTTACAAGTGGTAATTTTGGTAATAATAATCTTACTAATCAGAGTAATAATCAATCAAGTACTCAAACAATTATAATATCGCCTACAATTAATAATAATTCTACTATACCACCAGGTGTAGGAGCGGTAGATAAGCGAGTAATGGATAAAATATCTGAAGAATTAAAAAAGAAACAAGAGAAAGATACTAACGCTACCATGCAAAGATTATTGGGTGGCTTAGTTATTAGTCCAAGATAATGAGCAATATTTTAGATTGTACAGGTATAGTAGCAGAAATAGGGCCGGGTAATTACTACTCTATCAAGAGTCTTACTATTAATAAGAATTTAGGTAGTAGTGGTAGTAAGGCAGATTTAACTATTGATTTAGATATAGGCCAAGCGTTGCCACATGCACCAGCATTAGTAGCCATTATTCCTAGTAATAGGAATAATCCTACATATTTTAATGGTCTGTATCTTAATGAAAACCTTACATTTGTGGATAATGTCACTAGGCAGTATGGTGTTAGTTTAGTAGATTTATTTCCACTAACTCGCTTGAAACAGATACCCAAATATAAGGCCAAGGCTATTCTAGAAACCCATGTAATTGCCTTAATGATGGCTGCTAATGTATACCATCCATTAGCAGGATTAAATACTTTTGAAAAACCTGTAATGGTATTAGATACTACTACTGATCTTGGTGGTGGTAATGAATTTAATCCACGCGGTACATTAATAGATTTTAAGTTTGATGGTGGCTTCTTAGATGCTGCATTGACTAAATTAGCAGGGGAGACAGGCTGTAGTTGGTATGTAGAATCTAATCATTGGCGAGTAAGTAATTTAGCAGCTATTAATACAGGTGCGGGTTTAGGCAAGATAGTATTTAGACAAAATAGTGTAGGTGCTGATGATGCACCAAAAAAGACTATCTATGCTGCTACCGGGCCGGGTATGATTTGTGAAGATACATCCTGGATAGAATCTATGAGTATTAGTAATAGTTTTCCATTAGTAACTAAAGTAACTCAATTAGGTATTAATAGCGATCCTACTATAAAACAAAATCCTGTTAGTGAAGTAGTAGGTGGCAAAATTATCACTTCTAGTACATTTTCACGTAGCGAAACTTTACCTAGAGATATACCTAAACAGTCTACTCTAACTAAATATTTCTTCCCTGAAACAGTTACTAGTATATTAGCAGGTAAAATTATTACCAATGATCCTTAGATACTAAAAAATTTTGTCTATTATGTAAGTAATCCTTGACAGCATAATGTTAATCTTTGTAATATTGATATTATTACCGTAGAGAACATCATGATTATTATTTTAGGTAACGAAATTTATAAGAGTGCTAACTGTGGTCTTACTAAGTTATTACAAGGTACACCGCAAATTGCTAATGTATTAGAAGTATTCCAATCTAAATTAGTATTTCAGATAGTTACCTATCCACCTAATGCAGATGCCAGACCTATACCTGTATCATGTACTAGGGAAGATGGCTTTGTACTATTTAAGGGCTATCTTAATGATTACAAGATGGACTATATAGAAAATCAGGTAATGACTACTATTACCTGTACAGATTATAGTAGACATCTTAGATACAAGCCAATAAAGGGTAAATTTAAGGATACCTTTGAAAATCTAGTAATTACATTTCTTGATTTAGCTGGTGCCAGTATATTTAATCCAGTAACTTATGATGTAAGTTTTGTAAATGATCCATTTACTAATTTACTCACTTCAGTAAAAAATATTAGATTAGAACTACCATTAGATTATGAATATCTAGACGTAGCACTAACTAAACTATGCTCTATAGTAAGTTGTAAATATCGTATCAGCGCTACTACAGGTAATTTAATAATTTATCAGAATAATAAATTAATCGATAATCCATATACTTTAAGTATTAGTAATCTATTAGGTAATTGTGGCATAGATAAAAAACCTGAAACCCTTAGTTATAATAATCAATTCAATCCAGTAAATAAGGTAACAATAATAGGCAGAAATGGAGAAGTATTAGCCGATACTGCACAACCATTTTCTATTAGCGGTAGTCAAGGCGCTGAAATACCTAAAGGTGCCAAACAGACAGATTATCATGTTATTCCTGATATGACTACTTTTGTCACTAGCGCTAAGGTTATTTACTATGATCCAGAAAATAATTGTCCGGCTCTAAACGCTGATCCTCCTGATGTAACAGGTGATGCTGTGGTAGATTTTGAGGGTGGTGGATTTCAGGATATAAGCACTGTTAGAACACAATTAGGTACAGCTAGTGAAGGTGATAGCCATAGAGAAGGGACAGCGGAATGGTTTTATGATTTCAGTAATCCCGATTATTCTGGCCACACTATTCAGGTACTCGGTAGTGTACGTTTCGCCTGGAATATCGCCAATCCGGTAGGTGTTGATAGTGCGAGTGCTAGTTTTAGTGCAACCATTACAGCAAATGGAGTAATACAGGTATTTACTAAATTTGTAAATACCGGAGAAGTTAATTTCATTGATATTCCATTTTTCTTAGAATCCAGTATATACGCTGGTAGCGCATTAATAGTTAATGCACAAATGAGTGTCGATGTAACTCCCGATGGTAATGGTGATTTTACAGCGGTTAATTCAAGTTGTGCGGTATCACTTACACCTTATTGCGAGGCTGTATTTTTAAGAAGTTTCCCTAAATTAGAATGGATTGAAGAAACAGGGGATGTATTTGTTGATGATATAGGTGCTGAGAATGATGCTAGTGCCTCCATTAGTTTGAGTAACTTATCTTTCGGTTCCCCTCAAGATAAAAGTGGCACAGCTAAAGCCCATTTTGTAGGTACACTAGATCCTTCCATTACCATTCCGTCAGGATCACAATATGTATTGCAATTCCAATTAATAAGCGTTAGTGGATTTTCTTATCAAGCAAGTGGCACGGCTAGCGGTTATATCCATTTTGATCTTGATGGTGATAGTCAGACTATAATAAATATAAGTAGTACAGATGCAGATGCAATGGGCAGCTTCCCGGCAGTCGTTGATTATGAGCCAAGAGTAGTCTCTACTCAACCAGCCAGTTATGATATTAGTAGTCCTCCAAATGATTTCTTGTGTAATTTTAGTGCCCATATGGAGGGAGATACGGGCACATCGGCAAGCGCATCAATACAGGTTTTCGCTGTGCTTTATATAATATTACCATAACTTAGGCGGTAGTAAGACCATAACTAGTAAAATAGGTAAACTTTCTATGTTAAATATATTAATGGTGTGCGAGGGATCTTCCTTCGTGTGTTGGTTGGTAGACCATTCCTTAGAGATAATCTAAGGTTTTATATTCGTTAATCAATACTATTTATTAGTGTTTGTTAATGGAAAGGTATTGGTATCGGATAATGATGTCAAATATAATTATGCATCTCTTTGATAACGATACAGTAAACGTATTCAAAGACTATGTTATGCCGGTATTGAATAGTCTTACCGTATTAATTATTGTATTTGTAGCTAATAAGTTGAATAATAAGGCTGATCAAGAAGACATTACCGATCTTAAGAAAGATATACAGCAAACTAATGATCATTTACTACGCCTAACTACGTTAGTCAATACTCATATTAGTAAGGCTGATGTAAGGGAACTGATGAAATCTTTAGTAGATATGAATAATCAAAAGAGGACAGCATCAGAATTTGAAAAAGATTTTATTGGTTTACTACTACAGGTAAAGGGCGAGATTAGAGAATTAAATACAGTGGTGTCAAAAAAAAACGAGAAGGCAATAATGAGTAATGTAGATTTAATATACGAGAAAGATTAAGGATTGTTATAATGAAAGATAAACTAGTACTATATCATGAAGATTGCATAGATGGGTTTTGTTCTGCTTTTGTAGCCTATCTTAAGTTTGGAGAAACAGCGGATTATAAGCCTTTATCTACAAATGTAGGAGAATTATTAATAGAAGATCATTACCAAGAAATCTATCTATTAGATATATCTTTGCCTATTAGTAAGATTTTTAAGTACTTACAGATAGGTAAAAAGATCACTATTATAGACCATCATGAACAATATATTAATGACTATAAAGGTCAACAATACGCTAAGATAGACATAATGAAATCAGCTTGTATGCTTACCTTTGAACATTTTTTTAATGACTGTAATATGCCATTAATAGTGATGTACGTTAATGACAAGCATATGGGTAGATTCTCTCTGCCCGATAGCTATGAGGTGAATTTATCTTTATCTCTTTATCCCCATGATTTTATTACCTGGAAAAGTTTAGCAGAAAACTTTGGTGATTTAATTCTATCTGGTAGGGGTATAGTAAGGTATCAGGAAAAGATGTTAGAACTTATTAGTAGAAATTCTAGATTGGCCTATATAGCAGGTTATGAAATTCCTATTGTAAATAGCTCTGTACTTCGCAGTGATATTCTTTTACAATTACTAAAAGATTACTCATTACTGCCATTTGTAGGCTGCTATTATGATAGAAATGATGGATTTAGAGAATGGTCATTTGCTACTAATAGAGAAGATATAGATCTAAGAAAAGTACTAGTAGAATATAATGTAGTGGGTGATGCTAAATTTGCAGGGTATGTAGAGGAGATATCACAAAATGAAATCACAGACAGAGATAGTCTCTATCTTCACTAAGGCACGTGACTTTGCTAGAAGCGATAATCATGATCTGGCATATAAATACTTTACTGAAATCATAGAAGATACTAAAGAATTGGCTGATAATTCAACACTAATGAAGAGTCTACCGCGTGTATACTATCATTGTGGTGTAGCACTAATAGATCAAGATAAAATTGATGATGCTAAAAAACTATTAGTGGAAATGAAGAATAGATTTAGTAATCTGGAATATGGAGCCGGTTTAGCCTGGATAGATGGATTAGATAAATTCATAGAATCAGCATCGGAATTCATGAAAGTAGATAAGACAGAAGAACAGAAAGTATGATAATAGATCGTTTCAATACCTTACATCCCTTACAATTATTATCTATTCTGTTTATTGTCTGCTGTGCTTGTGTCATCTTTTGTGCCAAGTGGAATGTAGATAAAGAAATAGTAGTATTGTTTGCTTCACTGGCCAGTGGGCTTATAGGTGCCATCACCATGTTGATAAGATCGCCGCAAAATGAAAATATTAATAACATTACCGAAACTATCACTAAATTAATAACTAAGAGCGATCTACCTGAAATACCAGAAGATGCAATAAAAGAAGAAATAAAATTGAAAGAGGAATAACTATAGTGCAGCTAGAAATACAAGAATTATATTTTTGTCCTTGTTTGGCATGTATCTGGACTAGAAGCAGAGAATTGAAGAAGGTTTTGCAGACGCAAGAATCAGGTATAGGACTAAGGGATCAAAAGAACTTAAGGATATTATTCAATTATGATCATCCTCTAATAATAGGTAGGGTTTATCGATACCATATTAATAATTATATAGAACTACAGGCAACCACTATACTTTGTATAAAAAGTGAGACTTCTGAAACACATGGTTATTTTATAATAATAGAATTTGATAATATAGGTAGTACTTGGATGCGTAATTTAATAGATTGTACTGATCAACCAATAGATATTACTCTATATATGCCCGAAAAAGAAATAAAGGAGTTTAACATGGCATTAAATTTACCAATAGATTTCAAGATATATGGTTTCGATTTCGTCTCTAGAAGAGATGGCTCAGATGGTGTTCAAAAAGTAGATACAATTGATAAAGAGATAGAAGAGAAGATAATACAACTTGAGATAGTAAAAGGCTATTTCAGGAAGGATCAAATAAGCAAATTAGAACATGAGATTATAGCTCTAGCAACCCAGCGTAAAGCTATTACTTCACATGCAAGACAATAAGGAGAATAAAGATTAAAGATGATAGATAAATATATTGAATTCGATTTCAAGCCTGGTGAGGTGGATAATAGATACGATGATCTTATTGAACAGAATGCGCCTGCCATTGCTCGGAAGGGCGATTGATAAACCGATTAGCAATGGTGTAGCATACGATGAAATCACAGTATTTTCCATTGCCATTTAGTATGATAAATGATATTATAAT
>JACCDR010729016.1_pt1 | contig 31964 bp, 38 predicted proteins | sample 7446431 | NCBI WGS metagenome assembly JACCDR01 (sample SAMN15323443, study PRJNA562643) | freshwater metagenome | isolation source: river surface water | place: USA:Blue River Watershed | collected 2017-08-17
ACGCCCGCGGTCGTTTGTGACGGCACGGTGACGATCAACACGTCGCTCCCGGCTGTGCCGCCGATGCGCGCGACCATCAGTGATGGCGGGGGTGGCGGCGATCCTCCGCCACCGCCTCCACCGCCTCCGCCACCGCCACCGCCACCGCCACCGCCACCGCCGCCCCCAGCGCCGGAGCCTTGGCATCCGCCGGGCAAACCGCCTGGCTGGCATCCACCCGGCAAGCCTCCCGGATGGGTGCCGCCTGGCAAGCGGTAGGGCGCCGGCGCCGCTGCCGCGCCGGGGGTGTCAGACGGCGCGGCCGGCCTTGTACGCGCCGGTGTTGCGGCGTGTGCGTTCGGCCACCTGCGCCAGCCGGGTGATGGACTGCCCGGCGTGGGCATGCGTGACCGCCAGGCCCAGCGCGTCGGCCGCGTCGGGCCCCGGCAGGCCGGGCAGCTGCAGCAGGCGCTGCACCATGGCCTGCACCTCGGGCTTGCCGGCCCGTCCGTGGCCGGCGACCGCCCGCTTCATCTGCAGGGCCGTGTACTCGGCCACCGGCAGCCCACAGGCCACCAGCGCCGTGATGCACGCGCCGCGCGCCTGCCCGAGCAGCAGGGTGGATTGGGGGTTGGTGTTGACGAAGACGATCTCCACCGCCGCCTCGTCGGGCTCATAGCGCTCGCGCACCTCGGCGATGCCGTCGAACAGCACCTTCAGCCGCGCCGGCAGGTCGCCGCGCGCCAGGTGGGTGGTGCGGATGGTGCCGCTGGCCACATAGCGCAGCGCGTGGCCGTCCACATCGACCACGCCGAAGCCCGTGGTCTGGAGGCCCGGGTCGATGCCGAGGATTCGCATGGCTGCCATGGCCGTGATTGTGAGGGATGCGCACGGGCTGCCCGCGCCAGGCGGGCATGCGCCTTGCCCTGGTCCGGGGCATGAAGACGCCGATCAGCAACCTCATGAGCGCCCAGCATGCCGTGCTGGAGACCACGCAGTCCATCAGCCTCAAGGGCGTGGAGGCCGCCACGCGGTTCTTCGACCTGCACACGCAGGCCGCCCAGGGCATGCTGGCCGCCGGCAGCGCCGCGCCCCGGGCCGGACCGCCCGACGCGCTGGCCATGGCCAACGGCCTGGCCGAATACACCCGCCGCAGCGTGGCCCTGGTCTGGCAGACGCAGGCCGAGCTGCTGCAACTGCTCACGCAGCAGGCCGGCCAGGTCCAGGCGCTGGCCGCCGAGATGCTGTCGGCCGGCCTGCTCGGCGCCGCGCACCTGCACGACCCGACGCTGCAAGGCGCGCGCCCGGCTTGATCCAGCGCAGGCCAGGGCCTGGCAAGGGGCGCGACAATCGGGCCCCATGGATACCGACGACACCGGGGATACCCCCCAGGGCGAAACCCCCTTCAGCTTCATCGGCGGCGAGCCCGCCGTGCGCGCGCTGGTGGACCGCTTCTACGACCTGATGGACCTGGAGCCGGGCTACGCCGCCCTGCGCGCCAGCCACGGCAGCGACCTGGGCAGCGCCCGCGAGAAGCTGTTCCTGTTCCTGTGCGGCTGGCTCGGCGGGCCGCAGCATTACATCGAGAAGTACGGCCACCCGCGCCTGCGCATGCGCCACATGCCGTTCTCCATCGGCATCAAGGAGCGAAACCAGTGGGTGGCGTGCATGGACCAGGCCATGGGCGAAGTGGGCATCGAGCCCCAGCTGCGCGAGCGGCTGTACGACTCATTCATGCAGACGGCCGACTGGATGCGAAACCGCAACGGCTAGGCCGCCCGGCTTGATCCAGGTCAAGCCCCGGGGGCCCGCCCGCGTGCCCAATGACCGCGTTGCTCGGGAATTGGCGGCTGCGCTGCAGCGGATTTCCGGCGTTGCGACAATATTTTTCCTCCATCAACCCACAACCGGATAAGGAAGTCCCTGATGTCCTGCACCAACCGCCGCGTGTTCCTGATGCAGCTGTCCACCGCCACCGGCCTGCTGGCCGCCGGTGCGACCGCCCACGCGCAACCCATGGTCGCCGAGAACGACCCGGCCGCCGTCGGCCTGGGCTACAAGGCCGATGCCACCAAGGTCGACAAGGCCAAGTTCCCCAAGTACGCCGCCGGCCAGGTGTGCAGCAACTGCGCGCTGTACCAGGGCGCGGCCAACTCCAAGGCGGGCGGCTGCCCGCTGTTCGCCGGCAAGCAGGTGGCCGGCCCCGGCTGGTGCAACGCCTGGGCCAAGAAGGCCTGAGCCTTCCGGCTCCTTCCCGACAGGGCGCCCCCGGGCGCCCTTTTTCTTTGTTCGGGGCGTGGCCGCCGCCTGCACCTAAGCGGTGTACGGCCCCGCCGAGGGCTTGAGCAGCACCACCAGCGCCCCGGCGCCACCCTCGGCCGCGCGGGCCTGCACGAAGGCCAGCACCTCGTTCTTCTGCACCAGCCAGCCCTGCACCTTGCCCTTGAGGACCGGCGTCTTGCCCGGTGAGCCCAGGCCCTTGCCGTGCACCACCCGCACGCAGCGGATGCCGCGGCGGTGGCAGTCGCGGATGAAGGCCGCCAGGGCCTCGCGCGCGCCATCACGGCGCAGGCCGTGCAGGTCGATCTCGCGCTGGATGCTCCAGTCGCCGCGCCGCAGCTTCTTCGTCACGTCCAGGCCCACGCCCGGCCGGCGAAAGCTCAGCGCGTCGTCCACGTCCAGCAGGGTGGAGGCGTCGAACTCGTCGGACAGGGCCTCCTGCAGCACCCGCTGCTCGTCCAGCTGCTGCTGCACCGGCACCGGTGGCGGCAGCTCGCGCAGGTGCTCCACCCGCCCCTGCTGGGGCAGGCGCTGCACCGCGCCGGCGGCGCGCTGGAACAGGTTGCGCTCGGCGTCCAGCCGGCGCGCCAGCTCCCGCCGGGCCGCGGCCTGGGCCTCCTCGCGCTCGCGGGCCTGGGCCAGCTGCCGCTGGATGGCCTGCAGGTCCTGCAGGGAGCGGGCCTTCACGGTCACAGGTAACCCCTTTCGGCCATGGACAGCGCCTGGCCCGGCCCCACGATCATGTGGTCCAGCACCTTCACGTCCACCAGCGCCAGCGCCGCGCGCAGGGCCTGCGTGAGCGCCTGGTCGGCGCCCGAGGGCTGCACCAGGCCGCTGGGGTGGTTGTGGGCCAGCACCACGGCGGCGGCGCCGTGGTGCAGCGCGCGCACCACCACCTCGCGGGGGTAGACGCTGGCCTGCGCCAGGGTGCCGCGAAACAGTTCCTCCATGGCGATGAGGCGCTGGTGCGCGTCCAGGAACAGCACCGCAAACACCTCGTGCCCGCGCCGCGCCAGGTGCAGCTGCAGGTACTGCTTGACGGCGTCCACCGAGTCGAAGGCCGGGCGCTCGCGCAGCTGCTGCCCCACGGCGCGCCGCGCCAGCTCCAGCACCGCCAGCAGCTGCGAGCGCTTGGCCGGGCCGCCCAGGCCCTTGACCTGGCCCAGGTCCCGGGCGTCGGTGTGCAGCAGCCCGGCCAGACCGCCAAAGCGCTCCACCAGCTCCTGGGCCAGGGCCATCACGCCCTTGCCGGCCAGGCCAGTGCGCAGCAGCAGGGCCAGCAGTTCGGTGTCGGACAGGGCGGCCGCGCCCCGCGCGAGCAGCTTCTCGCGGGGTCGGGCGTCGGCGGGGAGGTCGAGCACGGGCAGGGTTCCTACAATGGAGGGTCAGTTTATCGGGACTCCCATGGCCTCCAACACTGCCCGGATTGCGCCGGGCTCCTTCCTCACGCTGCATTACCGCCTGGCCGGCCCGGCGGGCGACATCATCAACACCTTCGCCGGCAAGCCCGCCACGCTCACCCTGGGCTCGGGCGAGCTCGCGCCTGCGGTCGAGCAGCGGCTGATCGGGCTGGAGGAGGGCGCCCATGCCACCTTCGAGATCCCGCCCGGCGAGGCCTTTGGCGACCGCAACCCGGAAATGATGCAGTGGGTGGCCCGCAAGCTCCTGAACGAGCTGGGCGACCCGGACGAGCAATACGCCGTGGGCGACGTGGTGCAGTTCCCCACGCCCGACGGCCTGGGCAGCTACGCCGGCGCGGTGCAGCAGGTCGGCCATGAGGGCGACCCGGGCGCGGTGCTGTTCGACTTCAACCACCCGCTGGCGGGCCAGCCCGTGACCTTCGAGGTGCGGGTGATCGGGGTGCTCTGACATGACGGTGGCCACGATGACCCACGGACCCCAGGAAATCCTGCTGGCCGAGCCCCGGGGCTTTTGTGCCGGTGTGGACCGGGCCATCGACATCGTCGAGGCGGCGCTGGCCAAGTTCGGCGCGCCGATCTACGTGCGCCACGAGATCGTGCACAACACCTTCGTGGTGGGCGACCTCAAGGCCAAGGGCGCGATCTTCATCGAGGACCTGGCCGAGGTGCCGCCCGGCGCCACGCTGATCTTCTCCGCCCACGGTGTGAGCAAGGCCGTCGAGCGTGAGGCCGCCGAGCGCGGCTTCCACGTGTTCGACGCCACCTGCCCGCTGGTGACCAAGGTGCACGTGGAGGTGGCCAAGCTGGCCAAGGAGGGCTACGAGTTCCTCATGATCGGCCACAAGGGCCACCCCGAGGTGGAGGGCACCATGGGCCAGCTGGACTCGGGCATCCACCTGGTGGAGGACGTGGCCGACGTGGCACGCGTGCAGCCGGCGCAGACGGACAAGCTGGCGGTGGTCACCCAGACCACGCTGAGCGTGGACGACGCCGCCGAGATCATGGCCGCCGTGGTGGCGCGCTTCCCGAGCGTGCGCAAGCCCAAGCAGCAGGACATCTGCTACGCCACGCAGAACCGGCAGGACGCGGTGAAGATCATGTCCCGCCAGGTGGACGTGGTGATCGTGGTGGGCAGCCCCACCAGCTCCAACAGCAACCGCCTGGCCGAACTGGCGCGCAAGCTGGGCGTGCCCGGCTACATGGTGGACAACGCGGGCGAACTGCAGCCGCAGTGGCTGGAGGGCAAGGCGCGCGTGGGCCTGACGGCCGGCGCCTCGGCGCCCGACGTGCTGGTGCATGAAGTGATCGCCCGCCTGCGCGCACTGGGCGCGGTGGCGGTGCGCAAGATGGATGGCATCGAGGAAACGGTGAAGTTCCCGCTGCCCAAGGGACTCAAGCTCGAAGGCTGAGGGGTGCGGCCCGGGGCGGCATCGTCGCGCAGCCCCAGGCCTGGAAGCCGCCCCGCCACCGCCCCTGTCGCGGGGCAGGCGAGGGGCTGCCTCGCGTGCGGCCTCAGACCTCGCCGCGGTTGGAGCCGCTGCGCTGGCCCGGCTCGCCCTGGGTGCCGCCCAGGCCGCCCTGGCCGCCTTGCTGCTGACCGCCCTGGCGGCCGCCTTGCTGGCCTCCCTGCTGCCCGCCCTGGCGCTCCCAGTCCTGCTGCTGGCCCCGGCCCGGGTCGCGGGCTTGGCCGCGGCCCTGCTGGTCCTGCTGCTGGTTGGGGTTGTTCATGTTTTCGCGGCCTTGGCCTTGACCTTGTCCTTGGCCCGGTTGCTCTTTGGTCATGATGTGTTCCTTTCGAGGGGTGCGGTGAAGAGGGCGCCAGACTAAGGCTGTGGCGGCGGGTGCCGTGCAGGCCCGTCCTGACGGGACGTGTACGGCCTGGCCTACGGCGGCGCCCACCCCGGCCGTGCCGCCTAAAATCGGCGGATGCTTGACATCAGCCTGCTTCGCAAGGACCTCGACTCGGTCGTCGCCCGCCTCACTGCCCGCAAGAACCCGCAACCCTTCCTGGACGTGGAGGCCTTCCGCCGCCTGGAAGCCGAGCGCAAGACGATCCAGACCCGCACCGAGGAACTGCAGTCGCAGCGCAACGCGCTGTCCAAGCAGATCGGCCAGCTCAAGGCCAAGGGCGAGTCCGCCGACGCCGTGATGGCCCAGGTCGCCGCGATCAAGACCGAGCTGGACCAGTCCGCCGCCCGCCTGGAGCAGCTCCAGCCCGAGCTGCAGGCCCTGCTGCTGGCCGTGCCCAACCTGCCGCACGAGAGCGTGCCTCCAGGCGAGGACGAGCATGGCAACGTCAAGGTGCGCGAATGGGGCGAGCCCCGCGCCTTCGACTTTGCCGTGCGTGACCATGTGGAGATCGGTGAGCGCATCGGCCTGGACTTCGAGCTGGGCGTCAAGCTTGCCGGCTCGCGCTTCACGGTCATGAAGGGCGCCATCGCCCGCCTGCACCGCGCGCTCGCCCAGTTCATGCTGGACGTGCAGACGCAGGAGCACGGCTACACCGAGTGCTACACGCCCTACATCGTCAACGCCGACAGCCTGCGCGGCACGGGCCAGCTGCCCAAGTTCGAGGCCGACCTGTTCGCCGCCAAGAAGGGCGGCCAGGAGGGCGAGGTGGTGGAGGATGCGGCGCTGTACCTGATCCCCACCAGCGAGGTCCCGCTGACCAACTTCGTGCGCGACGAGATCGTGGCCGAGGCCGACCTGCCGATCCGCCTGACCGCGCACACGCCGTGCTTCCGCTCCGAGGCGGGCAGCGCCGGCCGCGACACGCGCGGCATGATCCGCCAGCACCAGTTCGACAAGGTGGAGATGGTGCAGGTCGTGCACCCCGAAAAGAGCTACGAGGCGCTGGAGGAGATGACCCGCCACGCCGAGGCCGTGCTGCGCAAGCTCGGCCTGCCGTATCGCGTGATGTTGCTGTGTACCGGCGACATGGGCTTCGGTTCGTCCAAGACCTATGACCTGGAGGTGTGGCTGCCGGCGCAGAACACCTACCGCGAGATCAGCTCGGTGTCCAACTGCGAGGCCTTCCAGGCGCGCCGCCTGCAGGCGCGCTTCAAGACGGCGGCGGGCAAGAACGAGCTGGTGCACACGCTCAATGGCTCCGGCCTGGCCGTGGGCCGCACGCTGGTGGCGGTGCTGGAGAACTACCAGAACGCCGATGGCAGCGTGACCATCCCCGAGGCGCTGCGTCCCTACATGGGCGGCGCCACGGTCCTGGGCTGAGGCCCGGGCTGAACCGGCCTTTTTGAAGTTGGAAAAGGAAGTCCTGATGCGAAAGCTGTTCACCGCCGTCCTGCCGGCCCTCCTGTCCGCGTTGCTGGCGGCATCCCTGACCGGCTGCGCCAGCACCTCGCCCATGACCACGGCCGACGGCAAGCCCGTGACCGCCGAGGCGCTGACGGGCGTGCTGCTGCCGGCCGGCGCGGTGTTCAAGGCGGACCAGTCCCTGGTGATCGGCACGGGCGAGCAGTGGGTGGGCCGCGTGGTGGCTGACGTGGGACGCGATGTGGAGGGGGCGTTCCGCTACTTCCAGGACACCTGGACGGCCCAGGGCTGGACGCTGGTGTCGGCGGTGCGCAGCAAGAACAGCCTGCTGGTCTTCACCAAGCAGGACCGCACCGCGACGGTGGAACTGGCGGAGGGGACGATGGTGGGCGGCGGGCAGCTGACGCTGACCGTTTCGCCGCGCAATGCGACGGTGGCGGCGCCGCGCAAGCCCTGACGCACACCGGCTGCAGCAGGAGCCCCGGAGTCTGCTAAACTCTCTGGCTCGACATGCCGCGGAGCGGTGGCAGAGTGGTCGAATGCGCCGGACTCGAAATCCGGTATACGGTTATACCGTATCGAGGGTTCGAATCCCTCCTGCTCCGCCAGAACAAGACCTTCCAACTCACCCAGTCGGGTTGTCAGGCGCTCAGAGCCCCGCACCACGCGGGGCTTTTTGTTTGGGGCTCCTGCTTGAGCACCTACGGCACCAGCGTCGCAGTCATGCCTGTTGTCGCAGGCGTCCACGCGCAGGTCCGGGCGAATGCGCAGCCTGGTTGTCGTGCGGACGTCCCGATGGCTAAAATGGCCAGTCCCCGGGGGAATCCATCATGCGTGTGTCTGCGACTGAAGCCAAAAACCGATTTGGTAGCCTTTCTGCCCAGGCCAAACGTGAGCCGGTATTCGTGGAAAAGGCAGGCCAACTTGACACCGTGATCCTCTCGGCAGAGCACTACCACGCCCTGCAGGCCAGTCACGACAAGGTCAGCCGGACCGCGCGCAAGAAGAGGTTTGAAGCCGAGTTCAGTGACTGGATCACTGCTCAGAACGCCAGCTTCGAGGCACACGGTATTCCCGGTGCTGACCTGCGCCCCTGGTGAGTCGCCGCTGCCCGCCAAGGGTCTGCGGATCCAGTGGACACTGTGACAAGACAGGCCAGTGCCGTGGTGTCTGCCATGGACACGGTGCTGTCGGTAATCTAGCGCCTGCTCTCAGCCTTCCAGCAAGGCCATCAGCCGCCCCAGTGCATCGTCCAGCACCGGCTGGGGCACGCGATCGATCTTTCGGGCACGTCGTGCAGAGAGGTCGAGCATCCGGATTTTGTTGATGAGTGCAACGCCCTGCGTCTTGCATCCCGTGCCCGTGAGGCTTACGGCAAATCCAGCGTAGCGAGCGAAGTCCCCGCCCTGCGTGATAGGCGCGACGAGCACGTCTCCAAGGCGGTTGAATTCCCGGGTGGTGAGAACCAGCGCCGGCCTCGTACCTTTTTGTTCGTGACCCATGGCTGGGTCCAGGGGGACGTTGACCACATCGCCCCGATCGAATATGGCCATCACCAGACCTCTTGCCCGGCAGGCTTGGCGGCCTCCCAAAGTGCCAAGTCGACCGGCGGTGCAGCAGCAGGGTCACACTGCGCAATCAGATCGGCCAGCACGAATTTGCGCTTGCGGTCCAGCACGATCTGGCCCCTATCTGTGGTGTCCAGCGTCATGGCCTGCCCTGCTGCAAGGCCGAGGTCCCTGAGCACGGCCGGCGGCAACACAGCCACGGTGCTGTTGCCGTACTTCCTGAGAATGATTTCCATAGGGCGTGCCTGCGAATTTTCGAGATTCAGAACAGCACTCTATGCCGCTAGGCGCCTTGCGTCAAGCATTGTTGAACATCTCCGGGGCCGAGGTCATGGGTTTCCTGGGGGGCACGACCAGCAGGATGGCTGCCAGGTCGGCAGGGGCCAGCGGGTGGCGGTGCGAGGCCTCAGGCACCGGCAGCCCGGCGCGCGATGAACACCAGCGTGCCGACGAACATCAGCACGAGGACGAAGGCGATCAGAATCAGCACCAGCGGGTTGCCGCGCTCGGGGATCTCCGCCATGTCCTGGCGGCGTCCCAGCCCGATGAAACTCCACAGGACAGTCTTGACTTGGCGAATCAGGTTCATGCCGCCGATCCTACCGGGCCTGTGGCGGTGGCACGGGGTCAACCAGCAGCGCCCCTGCAGATGCCGTAGGCTAGTGACATGCCGTCCTGCCTGCCTTTCGTCTCCAACACCTCTCCGCCGGACCGCCAGCAATGGATCGCCGCGCTCCAGGCCGCGATGCCGGGCGAGCGGGTCGTGGCCCTGGAATCGCTCGACGCCGCGGCGCGCGCCGCCTGCGACGTGGCGATCGTGGCCAACCCGCGGCCAGAAGACCTGCGTACGCTCCCCGGCCTCAAGTGGGTCCACAGCCTGTGGGCCGGTGTCGAGCGCCTGGTGACGGAGCTGGGCGACACCCAGCTCCAGGTCGTGCGCCTGGTGGATCCCCAGCTGGCCGACACCATGGCGGAAGCCGTGCTCGCCTGGACCCTGTACCTGCACCGCGACATGCCGCGCTATGCGCGCCAGCAGGCGGCCCGGCAATGGCGGGAACACGCCTATGTGCGGCCCCAGGCCAAGACGGTGTCGCTGCTGGGCCTGGGGGCCCTGGGCGCCGCCAGCGCCACGCGCCTGCAGCAGGCGGGTTTCCAGGTGTGCGGCTGGAGCCGCACGCGCAAGGCGCTGCCCGGTGTCCAGTGTTACGCCGGCGACGGCGAGTTGCTGGCGATGCTGCGGCGCACGGACATCCTGGTGTGCCTGCTGCCGCTGACGGCGCAGACGCGCAGCCTGGTTGACGCGGCGCGGCTGGGCGCCTTGCCGGCGGGCGCCTGCCTCATCAACTTCGCGCGCGGACCGATCGTGGACGATGCCGCGCTGCGGGACGCGCTGGACACGGGCCACCTCGCGCACGCGGTGCTGGACGTGTTCGCGCAGGAGCCGCTGCCCCAGGACGCGTGGCAGTGGGCCCATCCCCGCGTGACGGTGCTGCCCCACATCTCGGGGCCGACGGACCACGGGACGGCCAGCGCCATCGTGGCCGCCAACATCCTGCGGTACCGGCAGGACGGGCGGCTGCCGGTGACGGTGGACCGGGCCGCGGGCTACTAGCGGGACGCCCTGATAAAATCGTGGGTGCTTCGCGATCGCCTCCCCACGAGGCCCGCGCTCCCCACCTGACCCCACCCCGCCCCTTGAATTCGTGCGGGGTTTTTCATTCCATGACCACTTCCACCACCGCACGCCGCGCCCACTTCGGCGACATCGAGATCGGCCAGAAATTCTTCGACCTGATCAGCGCCGAATACTTCATCAAGACCTCCGACACCATGGCTTCCATGGTGCGCAGCGGCGTGGGCGACAGCTCCAAGCAGGACGAGTTCGAGCCGGACGACGTGGTGCGCGTGGACGATTGAGGCTGGCGGGCCTGCCGGCCCCCGCACCGCGTGCGCCGCGTGCCGCAGCCCCGCTCAGGTTCCCGGCGGTCGCAGGGGCAGGGCGATGCCGCAGTGCCGGCAGAAGCGGTCGCCGCGCGCCAGGTCCGTCGCGTCGCAGGCGGGGCAGCGCATGGCGCGGCGATTGCCGCGTTCGCCGCGGCCCGGATGGTCCTGGCGCTCGGACACCATCTCCGCGGTCACGATGCCGGTGGGCACGGCCAGCACCCCCCACCCCATGAGCATCATCAGCGAGGCGATGAAGCGGCCCAGGTCCGTCTTGGGCGTGATGTCGCCGAAGCCCACCGTCGTCATGGTGGTGATGGCCCAGTAAATGCCCGTGGGAATGTTCACGAAGCCGTTCTTCGGGCCCTCCACCACGTACATCACGGTGCCCATGACGAGCACCACCATCGACACGGTGAGCAGGAACACCAGGATCTTGCGGCGGCTGGCCGCCAGGGCGCGCCCCAGGTAGCGGTACTCCGCCATGTAGTGGGTGAGCTTGAACACCCGGAACATGCGAAGCAGTCGCAGCACCCGCACGTCCAGCAGGGCGTGCAGCTCGGGGAAGAACAAGGCCAGGTAGGTGGGCAGGATCGCCAGCAGGTCCACCACGCCGAAGAAGCTGGTGGCGTAGCGCAGGCGCTGCGGCGAGCAGTACAGGCGGGCGGCGTACTCGAGCGTGAACAGCAGCGTGAACGTCCACTCGGCCACCGACAGGGGGCCGTGCATCCAGTCGGGCACGCTCTCGACGCTGTCCAGGATGACGGCGATGACCGACAGCACGATCAGGACGATCAGGGCAATGTCGAACTGCCGGCCGGCGCGGGTGTCTGATTCGAAGATGACCTGGTACAGGCGCTGTTTGAACACGGGAGCCTCCATCTGACCCGGCAATTGTCGCAGCCGGACGGTGACTGCCTACCGCCTGACAGTTGCCGTCAGGTCTTCGGTTGAAAATGGCCGCATGGCCACGATCCGCAGGGGCGCGCCAGGCGCAGGCCCCCGGACGATGGTCGCCCTGACCAAGGAACCGAGGAAACCTGCCATGAGCATCTACGACCAGGACCTGGAGAAGAACCCCGCCAACCACGTGGCGCTGTCGCCCGTGAGCTTCGTCGAGCGCAGCGCCGAGGTGTTCGGCCACCTGCCCGCGGTGGTGCATGGCGCCCGCCGCTACACCTGGGCCCAGGTGCGCGAGCGCTCCGCCCGCCTGGCGGCGGCGCTCCAGTCGCTGGGCGTGGGGCGCGGCAGCACCGTCAGCGTGATGCTGCCCAACACCCCCGAGATGGTGGAGGCCCACTACGCCGTGCCCGCCCTGGGCGCCGTGCTCAACACCCTCAACACCCGCCTTGACGCCGCCCTGCTGGCCTGGCAGATGAACCACTGCGAGGCGCAGGTGCTGGTCACGGATACCGAGTTCGCGCCCGTGATGGACAAGGCCCTGGCCCTGCTCAAGGCCAACCACGGCCGCGAGGTGGTGGTGATCGACGTGTGCGACAGCGAGTTCGACGGCCCGCACGAGCGCCTGGGCGCGCACGAGTACGAGTCGTGGATCGCCTCCCATGCACCGCTGGCGAAGCTGGAGGGCCCGCAGGACGAGTGGGACGCGATTGCGGTGAGCTACACCAGCGGCACCACGGGCGACCCCAAGGGCGTGGTCACGCACCACCGCGGCGCCTACCTCAACGCCGTGTGCAACGCCGCCACCTGGACCATGCCGCACTTCCCCACCTACCTGTGGACGCTGCCCATGTTCCACTGCAACGGCTGGTGCTTTCCCTGGACCCTCGCCATGCTGGGCGGCACCCATGTGTGCCTGCGCAAGGTGGATGCGGCGCACATCCTGGCCGCGATGCGCGAGCACCAGGTGGACCACTACTGCGCTGCCCCCATCGTCCATAGCCTGATCTACAGCGCGCCGCCAGAAATGCGCCAAGGCATCACGCAGCAGGTGCGCGGCATGGTGGCCGGCGCTGCGCCGCCGGCCGCCATGATCGAGGGCATGGCGAAGATCGGCTTCCAGATCACCCACGTGTACGGCCTGACCGAGGTGTACGGCCCGGCCGCCGTGGCGGTGCAGCGCACCTCCTGGGCGGGCGAAAGCCTGTCCGAGCAGACCCGCCTGAACGGCCGCCAGGGCGTGCGCTACCCGCTGCAGGAGGGCATGACGGTGATGGATCCCGAGACGATGAAGGAGTTGCCCGCCGACGGCCAGTCCATGGGCGAGATCATGTTCCGCGGCAACATCGTGATGAAGGGCTACCTCAAGAACCCCGCCGCCACGAAGAAGGCCTTCGAGGGCGGCTGGTTCCACACCGGGGACCTGGCCGTGATGGAGGCGGACCGCTACGTGAAGATCAAGGACCGCAGCAAGGACATCATCATCTCTGGCGGCGAGAACATCAGCTCCATCGAAGTGGAGGACGCGCTGTACCGCCACCCCGCCGTCATGGCCTGCGCCGTGGTCGCCAAGCCCGACCCCAAGTGGGGCGAGACGCCGGTCGCCTACGTGGAGACACGGCCGGGCACCGAGGTCACGGCCGCCGAACTGGTGGCCCACTGCCGCGAGCTGCTCGCCCACTACAAGGTGCCCAAGGACATCCGCTTCGAGGCCATCCCCAAGACCTCCACCGGCAAGATCCAGAAGTTCCAGCTGCGCGAACGCGCGAGGTCGGCCAGCGCCATCGACTGAGACGATCAGGATGGCGCGGCCCGGCCCCGGCCCTTCAACGACAACGACACGAGGAGACAAGCCCATGACGAACCCCGCCACCGATGCCCCGGTCCTGCGCCATGACGATGGCCGGGGCGTGGCGACGCTCACCCTCAACCGCCCGCAGGCCTTCAACGCCCTGGGCGAGGAGGTGCTCGCAGCCTTGCAGCGCGAGGTCGATGCCCTGGCGAAGGACGAGTCCGTGCGCGTGGTGGTGATCGCCGCCGCCGGCAAGGCCTTCTGCGCCGGGCACGACCTCAAGGAGATGCTGGCCCGACCCGAGCAGTCCTACTACCAGGACCTGTTCACCCGCTGCGCCCGCCTGATGATGAGCCTGCAGCAGCTGCCCGTGCCGGTGATCGCCAAGGTGCAGGGCGTGGCCACGGCCGCCGGCTGCCAGCTGGTGGCGCAGTGCGACCTGGCGGTGGCCGCGAGCACCGCTCGCTTTGCCGTCAGCGGCGTGAAGCTGGGCCTGTTCTGCTCCACGCCGGCGGTGGCGTTGTCACGCAACGTCTCGCGCAAGCAGGCCTTCGAGATGCTGGTGACAGGCGACTTCATCTCCGCGCAGCAGGCGCAGGCGCAGGGCCTGGTCAACCGCGTGGCCGAGCCCGAGGCGCTGGACGCCGCGGTGCAGGAACTGGTGGACAGCATCCTGGCCAAGCCGCGCGCGGCGCTGGCCCTGGGCAAGGGCCTGTTCTACCGGCAACTGGAAAAGGGCATGGCCGCCGCCTACGAGGACGCGGCGCAGGCCATGGCCTGCAACATGGTGGAGCCCTGCGCACAGGACGGGGTGCGTGGGTTCGTGGAGAAGCGATAGCCAGGCGTGTCCCGGGGCGGGGTATCGCATCGTTACGGAACTTGCTTCTGCGAGCACAAGCTCAAGCACATCCGTATTTAGCATGCGACTCCTCACACACTCTCCTTGAGGATGCTCGAATGGCACTGCAGTCTCCCTTCTTCAACAACCACAGGCGTGACCCGCGCACCGAGAACGCGATGGCGCGCACACCGGGATACCCGCCTCAGCCCGGCGCCGTGCCAGCCGCCACACCTGCCGTCCCCACGGGCCACCCGGGCGCCCCGGTTCCCGCGCAAGCCGGCCTGCTGGCAGGTGATCCTGTGGCTGCTGCCGTCCCAGCCGCCGCCCCGGCCACGCCAGCGGCCCCGGCCGTTGCGGCCGAAGCCCAGAGCCGCCTGACCGTCGGTCCCAACATCAAGCTCAAGGGCGTGGAGATCACCGACTGCGACACCCTGGTCGTGGAGGGTTCGGTCGAGGCCACGATGGATTCGCGCGTGATCGAGATCTCCGAGCGCGGCGCATTCAAGGGGTCCGCCGAGATCGACATCGCCGAGATCCGCGGCCTGTTCGACGGCAACCTCACCGTGCGCCAGAAGCTCACCATCTTCTCGACGGGCAAGGTGACCGGCCGCATCCGTTACGGCAAGGTGGTGATCGAGGAGGGGGGACGCCTGTCCGGCGAGATCGAGTTCGGTACCACGCCCACGACTGCCCGTGCGCAGCTGCAGCCAGCGGGCGGCTGATTCAGCGCGAGGCGCAATCCTCCCCGGGAAGCCAGGCATGCGCCTTCAGGGCCGCCAGCGGAACGAAATCCAGCGCGCGCCGGTGGGTGGCCTCCAGCACCACGGGCGGGGCCACGCCTGCTTCCCAGGCCTCCTTCCACCGCAGCGCGCACAGGCACCAGCGGTCGCCCGGCTTGAGGCCGGCGAAGCGGTACGCGGGCACAGGCGTCACCAGGTCATTGCCACGCGCGCGTGAAAAGTCCAGGAAGGCCTGCGTCACCCGCGCGCAGACCACGTGCGAGCCGGTGTCGTCCTCCCGCGTGTTGCAGCAGCCGTCACGGAAATAGCCGGTCAGTGGATCGAAAGAGCACGCCTGCAGCGGCGTGCCCAGGACGTTGAGGGCATCGGTGGGGATCATGCGCAGTCTTTGAGGTTCAAGCGGATTATTCGGCCCAAAGCCGCAGCGGCGCACCGGGACACCCGCAAAGCCCTAGAGTGCGCGGGCACTCGTTCTCAGGAGACACCCGCATGACCCCCGGCTTCCACGCCCTGGTGATCGGCTCGGGCGGCGCCCTCGGCGCTGCCTTCGTCCAGGCGCTGCGCCAAGACCCCGACTGCGCCTCGGTGCGCGAAGTCTCGCGTTCACGCGGCGAAGGCTTCGACCTCGCCGACCCGGCCAGCATCGAAGCACAGGCGCGCGCCTGCGCAGCGAAGGGTCCCTACGGCCTGATCATCGACGCGACCGGCGCCCTGACCATCGAGGGCCAAGGTCCCGAAAAGCACCTCGGCGCGCTGGACGCCCAGCACCTGGCCCGCGCATTCGCGCTGAACACCATCGGCCCCGCCCTGGTCCTGCGCCACTTCGCGCCCCTGCTCGCGCCGGGCCGCGCCATCTACGCCAAGCTCTCGGCCCGCGTGGGCAGCATCACCGACAACCGCAAGGGCGGCTGGTACGGCTACCGCGCGTCCAAGGCCGCGATGAACATGGTCCTGCAGACTGCCGCCATCGAGCTGCAACGCCGCAACCCGCAGCTGGTGGTCGCCGCCCTGCAGCCCGGCACCGTCCGCTCCCGCCTGTCCGCGCCCTTCGCGGCCGGCGTCCCGCAGCTGCTGGAGCCCGATGAATCCGCTCGTGGCCTCCTGCAGGCGCTGCGCCAGCTGCAGCCAGCCGCCGGGGCGCAGTTCGTGGACTGGCGCGGGGAGTCCATCCCCTGGTGACGCACGCACCCGCACCCCGAACCGACCCGCTAAACCCCCAGCCGCCGCGCCAGCGCATGCAGCACGGCCTCGTGCTGCTGCCATAGCTCATCCAGCACCGGCGCGGGTTGCGAGTCCAGCCAGGCTTCAGGCGCGTGGACGCGCAGCGACTGCTGCTCGCGCAGGTAGGACTGCAGGCGCCGGTCACTGTCCAGGAGGCGGCTGAAGGCGGGCGTCAGCGCGGGAAAGCAGCGCGCCTGCAACAGCCGCGCCTCGCGCAGTGCCGCGGCGGCCGTCGCCCGCTCATGCCCGCGCCCGTTGCCGTGTCGCTGGGCCGCCGTCCACACCGCGTAGCGCGACAACGCATCCAGCAGCGCGCGCGCCTGCACCTCGTGCTGCACCCGCCGGCGCAGCTGGCGCACCAGCAGCGTGCTGGCCAGCCCGGCCAGCACCAGGCCCAGCACGATCCACAGGCAGTAGTAGAAGAGGATGGGCGACACGGTGGTGGCAACAGGGCAGGGCGTGCGCCTGCGCAGCACAGGCGCGAACGCTCGCCCAGGTTGTTCACGAGTGTTGCCAGGCGTGACCGCTTGTGTTGTGGGACACGGCCGTCGCCCGGTGTCGGCGGCCGGCGCGCAGCGTCAGGAGGAGGGGCCGGCGCCCGAGGGCGCGGGCTTGCCCTCGGCCCCCGCGACGCCGGCGCGCTGGTGCCGCTTCTTGCCCGCCGCGCGCGCCTCCTCGCTGGTGAATTCATGCGCGTGGCCGCTCTGGTGCGCGGCGCGCCCGCCCAGGCTGGCGATCTCGCGCTGGCGCGCCGGGTCCATCGCCGCGAACCCGCGCAGGCCGCGGCGCGTGGCGCTGGCGCCTTCGCCAGGGCGCGAGGCCGGGTGGGGGTGGCGGGACGACGCGTTGTCGGGCAAGGTCATGGCGTAGCTCCTTTCAGTGGTGGAAGTCGACGCCAGGCCAGGGGCAACGGGCGTGCCCACGCGCGGACCCGCCCGCGTCCGCGCTCACAGGCCGTATTCCTTCAGCCGGTTGTACAGCGTCTTCAGGCTCACGCCCAGGGCGGCCGCCGTGCGCTCCTTGTGGTGCGCGAAATGTTCCAGCGTGGCCAGGATCACCTGCCGCTCCACGGCCACCAGCGGCATGCCCACGGGCACGGACAGCGCGCCCGCGCTTGCCGCAGCCCTCATTCCGGGCTCCCGCCCGGACCCGGCCGGGTCCGGTGAGGGCAGCGATGGCGCCGGCAGCCACTCGTCGCCGATCTCCTCGCCCGTGGCCATCACCCAGGCGCGCTGCAGCACGTTGCGCAACTCGCGCACATTGCCCGGCCACCCGTACTGCGCCAGGCGCGCCAGCGCCTGCGGCGTGGCGCGCCGTACCTGCCCCTCGCGCTCGCCGATCTGCCGCAGGAAATGCTCCGCCAGCAGCGCGATGTCCTCGGGCCGCTCGCGCAGCGGCGGCATGGCGATGGGAAATACATTGAGGCGGTACAGCAGGTCCTCGCGCAACGCGCCCTCGGCCACCGCCTGCGCCAGGTCCCGGTTGGCGGCGGCGACCACGCGCACGTCGGTCTCCTGCGCCACGGTCGATCCCACGCGCATGAAGGTGCCCGACTCCAGCACCCGCAGCAGCTTGACCTGCAGGGCCGGCGGCATCTCGGTGATCTCGTCCAGGAACAGCGTGCCGCCGTGCGCCCGCTCGAAGAAGCCCTGGTGCTGCCGCTCCGCGCCGGTGAAGCTCCCGCGCTCGTGCCCGAAGATCTCGCTCTCGATCAGGTGCGGCGAGATCGCGCCGCAGTTCACCGCCAGGAAGGGCTTGGCCTTGCGCCGGCTCATGTCGTGCACGGTGCGCGCCACCAGCTCCTTGCCGGTACCGCTCTCGCCGGTGATGAACACCGTCACCGAGGTGCCGGCCACCCGCGCTACCTGCTCGTACACGCGGCGCATGCTGTCGCTGCGTCCCACCAGGTGGCCGAAGCGCCCGCTGCGCGTGACCTCGTGCCGCAGCGTGTGCTGCACCGCCCCGGCCGTGGCTTCGCGCTGCGCTGGCTTCATCAGCCGCGACAGCGTGCCTTGCAGCTGCCCGGCGCTGACGGGCTTGATCAGGTAATCCAGCGCCCCATGGCGCAGCGCGGCGATGGAGGTCTCCAGGCTGGCATGGCCGGTCATGAGCACGATCTCGGGCTGGCCCACCAGGTCCTGTTCATCCAGCAGGCTCAGGCCGTTGCCGTCCGGCAGCCGCAGGTCCAGCAGCAGCAGGTCGGCCGGCTGCAGGGCCAGCTGCTTGCGCGCGTCGTGCAGCGAGGGCGCGGTGGCGGCGGAGAAGCCCTGCCCGCAGACCAGCGCCGCCACCATGCGGGCCGCGTCGGCGTCGTCCTCGACGATCAGGGCGTGGCCCGCCATCGCCGCGGCCCTCATGCGCCCGGCGCGGCATCACCGCGCGGGACATCGACGGGCATGTCGCTGATCAGCCAGGCCAGCTGGCGCACCTGCCGCGCGATGATGCCGCGCGCCTGCGCCGCCTGCGCGCTGCCGTCGGGCGCGGCCTCGAGCACCTGCGCGGCGGCCAGGAGGGCGTTGAGCGGCCCGCGCAGCGCATGCCGCCAGTGCGCGAGGAACTCGTCGCGCAAGGCCTCGCGGGCAGGAGCGGCTGGGTGGCAGGGCTGGTTCATGGTGGGCAGGCGGCGTGGCGCGCGGTGGACCGGGTGAGGACAGCCTACTGCGCGCACGCTGCCGTGAGGCAAGGCGGCAACGGCGTGTAACGCCCCCGCCGGGCCCCGGCCGGCCGGCTCGGGCTCGGGCGTGTTTGCGGCAAGGACTACCGGCAGGCGCAGCGGCGCGGCCGGCGCGCAGCCCCGTCCAGGCCGGGGCATCGCGGCCGCTGCGCCCGGGGCCGTGCGGCTTTGCGCGGGCCGGCGGCGTTCCCGCGTGAAGCGGTGTATCGGCTGTCAGCGCCTGTGGCGGGCGGGGCGGCGCGGCATGGGGGTTGCGATGGGCGGGGTGTCCGGCGATCGGGATCGCCACCCGGAGGTGCCCCGTTGATGAACACGCTCGGGCTGCAAGCCAGCCCCTTCCTCGCGCCGGCGCTGTCGCCGCGGCTTCAGCGCGCCGTGCGGCTGCTGCAGATGTCGTCCCTGGACTACGCCCGGGAGGTGCGCCAGCAGCTGGAGACCAACCCCTTCCTGGAGGAGGCAGGCCCCGGCGAGTCCGGTGCGGCCGAGGCCGGGGGGGACGCCGGCGCGGCTGCCGACCCCGTGGACCCCGACCAGGCCGCGGACGGCGACGGCGCCGCCGAGGCGCCGCTGCACGAGGCCTGGGACGCCGCCCCGGCCGCCGCCAGCCGCGCCGAAGGCGGCGAGGCCAGCGTGTTCGACACGCTGGAGGCGCGCGCCACGCTGGCCGACCACCTGGTGGCCCAACTGCGCCTGCAGCCCCTGGAGCCGCGCGATGCCGTCCTGGCCGAGGCGGTGGCCCGCTGCCTGGACGACGACGGCTACCTGCGCCTGCCCCTGGCGGAGGTGGGCCAGGCGGCGGGGCTGGAACCCGCCCCCGATGCGCAGGAGATGATGATCGCGCTGCGCCGCGTGCAGTCCCTGGAGCCAGCGGGCGTGGGCGCGCGCGGCGTGGCCGAGTGCCTGCTGCTGCAACTGTCCCCGCCCCACGCCCCGCCGCACGACACGCCGGCGGGCGCGCCGCATGCAGTGGCCGCCCGCATCGTGCGCGAGCACCTGGGCCTGCTGGCGGCACGCGATGCGCCCGCCCTGGCGCGCCGCCTGGGCCTGCCGCGCGAGGCGGTGGAGGCCGCCTGCCAGCGCGTGCGCCGGCTGGACCCGCACCCGGGGTGGCGCCATGGCGGCGGCGCGGTGGCCTATGTGGTGCCCGACGTGATCGTGCGCCGCGCGCGCGGCCAGTGGACGGCCAGCCTGAACCCGGCGGTGATCCCGCGCGTGCGCCTGAACCCCTGCTACGCGCAGTGGTTCGCCCGCTGCCGCGAGGCCCGCCACGGCGAGCTCGCCGCGCACCTGCAGGAGGCCCGCTGGACGGTGCGCAACGTGGAGCAGCGCTTTGCCTCCATCCTGGCCGTGGCCCGCGCCATCATCGCGCGCCAGCACCGCTTCATGGCCCTGGGCCCCATGGCCATGCGTCCCCTCGCCCTGCGCGAGATCGCCCAGGCCGTGGGCGTGCACGAGTCCACCGTCTCGCGCGTGACCAACAACAAGTTCATGGCCACGCCCGGCGGCGTGTTCGAGCTCAAGCACTTCTTCTCGCGGGGGCTGGCCACCGCCAGCGGCGGCGAGTGCTCCCCCACGGCCATCCGCAGCCTCATCCAGGAACTCATCGCCGCCGAGGCGCCCGGCGCCCCCCTGTCCGATGTGGCGCTGGCGCGGCAGCTGGCCCAGCAAGGCCTGCAGGTGGCCCGCCGCACGGTCACCAAGTACCGCCAGCAGTTGCGCATAGAACCAGCCGAAAGGCGCTCATCCGCGGGCAACGCGGCCATTCGATAGACTAGGCGGACTCCCCGAGTCCTGCCGCATGACCCAAGACACGACCGCACCGACCTACGCCCCCGCCGAAACCCGCTGGGTGGACGCCGAACTGGTGCGCAGCCTGATGCGCGTCTCGCGCAACACGCAGGTCGCCAGCTGGCTGCTGATTCCCATCTACCTGGGGGTCATGTGGGGCCAGGTGAACGTGGCCGGCCTGTGGGCCTGGACGGGGGCGGCCGTCGCGGTCGCCGTCGGCCGGGCGGTGATGATCCAGTACTACAGCCGGCACGTGATGAGCGCCGAGCCTGCGGCCCAGCTGGTGTATTTCCACCGCTGGCGCCACATCTGGACAGCCAGCGCCACCGTCTGGGGCTTGGCGACGGCCCTGTACTTCGACCGCGCAGACCTCTCCAGCCAGTTCATGTGCTGGCTCATCATGGCCGGGCTGGCGATGTTCTCGGTCAACAGCCTCGCCGCCCACCTGCCCACCGCGCGCGACTACGTCAACGCACTCATGCTGACCTCGCTGGCCCTGATGGCCTGGCGGGTGGGGGTGGAGCTGCAGTTCGAGGGGCCGGTCTACCACTACTGGCTGATGGCCGTGTTGCTCATCCTCTGGCAGGTGCTGCGCCAGGCGGCGCGGCGGCTGCACCAGACGAGCCGCCGCAACTTCGAGCTGCAGTACCGCAACACGCAGCTGATCGAGTCCCTCACGCGCCAGACGCAGGCCGCGCTGGATGCGGTGGAGATCAAGAACCGCTTCCTGGCCAGCGCCACGCACGACATCCGTCAGCCGGTGCATGCCCTGGGCCTGTACGCCGACTGGCTGGTCAGCGAGCCGGAGCTGGTGCACGAGCTGGCGCCCAAGATCCTGGAGTCCACCAAGGCGGTCAACACGCTGTTCGACTCGCTGTTCGACCTGGTGCGGCTGGACTCCGGCAAGATCCGGCTGAACCTGGACGAGGTCCCGCTGGACAAGCTGCTGGAGGACCTGGAGGTGCAGTACCGCCCGCTGGCCGCGGCCAAGGGGCTGCGACTGCGGGTGCGTCCGGCCCGGGGGCTGGTGGTGTCGGACGCGCTGCTGCTCAAGCGCATCGTCGGCAACCTGATCTCCAACGCCATCAAGTACACCAACCACGGCGGCGTGCTGGTGGCGGTGCGCCATGCGCAGCGCGCGCCGCGTGTCGAGGTCTGGGACACGGGCGTGGGCATCGCGCCGGTGCACCAGCGCGACATCTTCCGGGAGTTCTACAAGGTGCCGGCCCATGCGGGCACCGAGGATGGCTTCGGGCTGGGCCTGTACATCGTGGCCCGCCTGTCGCACATCCTGGATCACCCGGTGGAGCTGAGCTCACGCCCGGGCAAGGGCACGGTGTTCCGCCTGACGCTCAAGCCGGCGGACCCGCAACAGGCGGCCGAGCGGGCCGCCTCGATGGATCAGCTGGCCAGGAGGCCGTGAACGCGGGCGTAGTGGATGGTCTGGGTGCGGCTCTTCACGCCCAGGCGGCGGAACAGGCGCCACAGGTGCACCTTCACCGTGTGCTCGGAGATGCCCAGCTCGTCGGCGATCTCGCGGTTGGACAGGCCACGGTCGAGCATCACGATCAGCTGCTTCTGGCGCTTGGACAGCTTGTTGTCCGTGGGCGCGAGCTCCTCGAACTGGCCGTCGGCGGCCAGCAGGGCGCGCAGGGCATTGCCGATCTCGCCGGCGCCGGCGGACTTCTCGATGTAGATGTCGGCGCCCGCGTCGATGCAGATCTCTTCCGCGTCAGCGGCCGGGGAGGCCGAGATCACGGCCAGCGGCGTCTCGGGGAACAGGTTCTTGATCTCGTGCACGCCCGAGGTGCCGGTGGTGTCGGGCAGCTTCAGGTCCAGGCAGATCAGGTCCGGCGCGCCATGCTGGCGCACGGCGGCATCCAGGCCCCCCATGCGGTCGAGTTCGACGACGTTGGCACCCGGGCGCAGGCGACGCAGCAGCATGACCACGGCCTCACGCATCAGCGGGTGGTCGTCGATCACGAAAAGATTCATCGGGGAGGTCGTTTTTTGGGCCTGCATGGTGATGGGAAAGAGTAACCTGCGTCCGACTTTATAGCAGAGCTGGATTAAGCCGGTTGCCTAATACGCGCCAGCGCGGCCTGGATGTCGTTTTCTGACACGCCTTCCGGGCAGATGAGTACAGCGTCCAGGCCGGCGGTGCCGTGCTCCTTGATGCGCGCCACGGCCTGGCCGGCCTCGCGGGGCGAGTCGAAGCCTGTGCTCTGCAGCAGGGTGCGGCCGCCGGGCTCGACCAGCTTGAAGTAGTGGCGGCCGTCCGCCTCGCGGTACTGCTTGAACACGGGCAGCGCGGCCTTGTCCTGCTTCTTCGGGGCGGCGCTGGCCTGGCTGGCCAGGTTGCGCAGGCCCACGGCCTCGCGCAGGCGGGCCAGGAAGGGCGTGGCCCGCTCACGGGCCTTGCGCGCACCCTGCTGCAGGATGCGTTCCACCTCGGCGGGATGGGCCATCAGTTCCTGGTAACGGGCGCGCATGGGGGCGATCTCCCGGTCGATGCGTTCAAACAGAAGTTGTTTCGCATCGCCCCATGCAATGCCTTCGGTGTACAACTTTTTGAGTTGTAGGGTTTCTTCCTCCGTCGCGAAGGCCTGGTAGATCTGGAACAGCGCCGAGCCTTCCGTGTCCTTGGGCTCGCCAGGCGCCCGGGAGTCGGTCACGATGCCCGCGATCTGCTTGCGGATGACCTCCGGCGGCGCGAACAGGGCGATGGTGTTGTCGTAGCTCTTGCTCATCTTGCGGCCGTCGAGGCCGGGCAGGGTGGCGACGGATTCATCGACGGTGGCCTCGGGCAGGGTGAAGTGCTCGCCGTACAGGTGGTTGAAGCTGGAGGCCATGTCGCGGGCCATCTCGATGTGCTGGATCTGGTCGCGGCCCACGGGCACCTGGTGGGCGTTGAAGACCACGATGTCCGCGGCCATCAGCACCGGGTACATGAACAGGCCGGCGGTCACGTCGGTGTCCGGGTCCTTGCCGTCGGTGGTGTTCTTGTCGACCGAGGCCTTGTAGGCGTGGGCGCGATTGAGCAGGCCCTTGCCGGTCACGCAGGTGAGGAACCAGGTGAGTTCAGGGATCTCGGGGATGTCGGACTGGCGGTAGAAGAACACCTGCTCCGGGTCCAGGCCGGCGGCGATCCAGCAGGCGGCGATCTCCAGCGTGGAGCGCTGGATGCGGGCGGGCTCGTCGCACTTGATCAGCGCGTGGTAGTCGGCCAGGAAGTAGAAGTTCTCGGTGCCGGGGCGGCGGCTGGCCTGCACGGCGGGGCGGATGGCGCCCACGTAGTTGCCCAGGTGGGGCGTGCCGGTGGTGGTGATGCCGGTGAGGAAGCGGACGGGAGCGGTCATGCGGCTCTCAGGAAGGGGCGGGGTGGAAAGCGAGGGGGCAGGCGCCGGCAACGGGTTCAGCGGAACACCGCCGACAGCGGCGTCAGCAGCAGGTCGATGGCGCCGTAGCCGAAGGCGATGAGCGGTCGCAGCCACAGGTTGCCGACCACGCCGGCGATCACCAGGCCCATCACGATGAAGAAGCCCCAGGGCTCGATGCGGGCCACGGCGTAGGCCTGGCGCGGGGGCAGCAGGCCCACGAGCACGCGCCCGCCATCGAGCGGGGGCAGGGGGAACAGGTTGAAGGCGAACATCACCAGGTTCACCAGCACGCCGGCCTTGCACATCTCCAGGAAGAAGCGCTCGGTGAGGCCCGAGCCCGCCAGCACGGTGTAGGCGATGGCCCACAGGATGGCCTGGATGAAGTTGGAGGCCGGGCCGGCCGCGGCCACCCAGATCATGTCGCGCTTGGGCCGGCGCAGGCGGCCGAAGTCCACCGGCACGGGCTTGGCATAGCCGAAGAGGAACGCGCCCGAGGTCGCGAAGTACAGCAGCAGCGGCATCAGGATGGTGCCGATGGGATCGATGTGCGGGAACGGGTTGAGCGTGACCCGGCCCATCATGGTGGCCGTGGGGTCGCCGAAGTAGCGCGCCACGTAGCCGTGGGCGGCCTCGTGCACGGTGATGGCGAACACCACCGGCAGGGCGTAGATCAGGACGGTCTGGATGAGGGTGTTGGTATCCACCGGCGGATTGTCTCAGACGGCCGTCACAGCCCGAGCAACCCCACGTCGCCCCGGCCTTCGCGCAGGACCACCGCTTCGCCGCCGTCTCCCATGGGCGTGAGGTCCACCACCGTGGTGGGCGCCAGCGGGCAGGCGCCGGCGTCGATCACGGCGGCCAGCGGGTGCTCGAAGCGCTCGCGGATCTCGTGCGGGTCGTTCAGCGGGTCGTCCTCGCCCGGCGGGATCAGCGTGGTCGCCAGCAGCGGGGCGCCGTGCAGCGCCAGCAACTCCTGCAGCGCCTTGTGTTCGGGCACGCGCAGGCCGATGGTCTTGCGCTGGGGGTGGCTCACGCGGCGGGGCACTTCCTTGGTGGCTTCCAGGATGAAGGTGAAGGCGCCCGGCGTGGCGGACTTGAGCAGGCGGTACTGCCGGTTGTCCACGCGGGCGTAGTTGGCCAGCTCGCTCAGGTCGCGGCACAGGAGGGTGAGGTGGTGCTTGTCGTCCACGCCGCGCACCTGCCGCAGCTTGTCCACGGCGGCCTTGTCGTCCAGGTGGCAGGCGAAGGCATAGCTGGAGTCGGTGGGCACGGCGACGATGCCGCCTTTTTCGAGCAGGGCGGCGGCCTGTTTGAGCAGGCGCGGCTGCGGGTTGTCGGGGTGGACTTCGAAATACTGGGCCATGCCCCGAGTATCGGTCCAGCCGCCCGCGGGCGGCCGTCAGCGGCCGCCGCCGCTGGCCTGCGGCGGGCGCTCGAGCGCCTGCAGGGCCTCGCGGACGGCGCGGCTTTCATGCGTGGCCAGCCAGGCCCCGCCCGCGCCGCACACGGCGATCAGGGCGATGCCGGCCACGGCCCAGCCATCGGGCACGTGCGAGAACAGCAGCCAGCCGCCCAGCATGGCGAAGGCGATCTGCCCGTACAGGTAGGGCGTCAGCGTCATGGCCGGCGCGCGCTGGTAGGCCAGGATCAGGAGGAAGTGGCCGGCCGCGCCGAGCAGGCCCGTCACCAGCATCGCGCCCCACACCGGCCCGAAGGGCACGGCCTGCCAGGCCACCGGCAGGGCGAGCGACGCGCCCAGCGCCGCCACCCAGCCCGTGTACAGGTGCATGGTCAACGGGTTCTCGGTGCGCGCCATGCGGCTGGTGAGGATCTGGAACGCGGTGTTGCAGGCCACGTTTCCCAGCGGCAGCAGCATGGCCGGCGCGAGCAGGCTGCCATGGCTGCCAGGCCGGATGATCAGCAGCGTCCCCGCAAAGCCGCCCGCCACCAGCAGCCAGCGCAGCGGCGAGACACGTTCGCGCAGCGCCACGGCGGCCACCAGCGTGATCACCAGGGGCGCGGTCAGCAGGATGGCCGTGAGCTCGCCCACGGGCAGGTAGATCAGGCTGGCGAAGAGGAAGCCCGTGCTCCCCAGGAGCAGCAGGCCCCGCACCACCTGCTGCAGCGGTCGCCGCGTCAACAGCACGGCCCGCCCCTGCGTGGGCAGGATGAAGGCCGTGGTCACCAGGGCCTGCACGGCGTAGCGGAACCACACACCCATGAGGATGGGAACGCCGGCGGCGACCACCACCTTGCTGACCGTGTCCATCGAGGCGAAGAAGGCGGTGGACAACACCACCAGGGCGATGCCTGCGAGGGTGCGCCTGGAGCGCACCTGTTGCACCCTGGCCTGTGAGGCGGCGCTCACTGGATGCGGTCCGCCAGCAGCTCCCACACGGGCGTCAATTCGCCGGGCAGGTAGGGCAGCTGCCCCAGGTCGGTGTGGCTTTCGTCGGGGCTGTGGAAGTCGCTGCCGCGGGAGGCGGCCAGGCCGAACTCGCGGGCGGTCTGCGCGTAGCGCACGGCCTCGGCGGCCGTGTGGCTGCCGGTGACGACCTCCACCGCCTGCCCGCCATGCGCCTTGAACTCGGAGAACAGCGCGTACTCCTCGTTGGCGGTGAGCGGGTAGCGCGCCGGGTGGGCGATGACGGCGATGCCGCCGGCCTGCGTGATCCAGCGCACGGCATCGGCCAGCGTGGCCCAGCGGTGCGGCACGAAGCCGGGCTTGCCCTCGGTGAGGAAGCGGCGGAATACCTCGCCCGTGTCGCGGCATACGCCGGTTTCCACCAGGAAGCGGGCGAAGTGCGTGCGGGAAATCAGCTCGGGGTTGCCCACATAGCGCAGCGCGCCTTCGTAGGCGCCCCGGATGCCCGCCCTGGCGAGCTGGTCGGACATCTCCATGGCGCGCTCGCCGCGGCCGCCGCGCGTGTCGGCCAGGCCCTGGCGAAGGGCGGCATCGCCCGCGTCGAAGCCCAGGCCGACGATGTGCACCGTCTTGCCGATGAAGGTGACGGAGATCTCGGTCCCGGTGAGGTACTTCATGCCGTGCTCGCGCGCCGCGGCGAGGGCGCGGTGCTGGCCGCCCACCTCGTCATGGTCGGTCAGCGCCCACAGCTCCACGCCGTTGGCCGCCGCGCGCTGCGCCAGCGCCTCCGGGGTGAGGGTGCCGTCGGAGACGACGGAGTGGCAATGCAGGTCGGCGTTGAGGATGGACACGTGATGATTTTAGTTCGCACGCGCATCGCCCCGTCCGGCATGGCGCGGCGGCCATCCCCGGGCACGGGGTGCGCCCGCCCACGCCTTCCACCGATCGCCCGCCAATGCCTGTAACATCGCGTAAATATGTGAGGTCTAGAACTGATGGGTGTGTGGCCCCTCCGCGACGCCCCGGCCTCATTTCGGTAATAAGAAAATATTAATCACGCAGTTTGCATGTTTCTTATTTCGGATTTTTATTGCTTTGTTTCATGCGGATGTATGTAATCGATTCCGGTGGCACCCGTGTATCCGGATGTGACCGCCGAGGAGGAGACGCATGAAGCAATGGAGCAAGCAGGCCAGGTGTGCGGGCGTGGCAGCCCTCCTGGCGGCGGCCGGTGGCGTGCAGGCGGCGGAGGGCTTCCAGGTCCGCTACAACCTGACCGGCACGCTGGCTGCCGAGATGTTCACGCCGTTGGACCTGCACGGGTGGGCCGGCTCGATCGTGCGCTCGGACGCGCGGGTGGACAAGGTGACGGGACCGGACGGCGGGCCGTTGACGGCGGTCAATCCCGGTGGCACGACGCCGGGCGGCGTGGTGTACGCCCCCAGCCTGGCCACGTTGGCCAGCACGGGCCGCCTGCTGCAATACAACGCCCTGCTGGCGTACGTCACGCCCGATGCGTACTCCGGCGGACGGCTCGCGTTCGCGGTCAACATTCCCTACGTCTCCAAGAAGACGCAAACCTCCTCGATCACGGCGGCGACGCCATCGGCCACCCTCGGGGGCGTTCCGCTGTCGGGCGTGCCGCTGGCCAACTTCAACGCCTACTACCAGGGCCTGCTGGCCACCCGCTCCGCCGCCGACTCCGGCGAGGTCCAGGGCGTGGGTGACATCGAGCTGCAGGCCGGCTGGCTGCAGCGCGAGGCGCACCTGCGGGTGCTGCTGGGGGCCTCCCTGGTCATGCCCACCGGCAGCTACAACCCGGCGGCGGGGCCCGACGTGAGCCTGGGCAAGTTCTACACGCTGCGCCCGGCGGCGCAGGTGATCTGGCTGCCCCAGCCGGACTGGTCCGTCGGCGCCCGGATCACCTACGGCATCAGCAGCCGCAACCAGGACAGCCACGTGCGCAGCGGCAACTGGTTCAGCCTGGAGGGCTCCTCCGGCTGGCGCACGCCCTACGGCGTGTTCGGCCTGCACTCGGTGCTGGTGCGCCAGGTCCAGAACGACAGCGGCGGCACCTGGGGCGGCAACCGCATCCGCTCCAACAACGTCGGCACCTACTACACGGCCCGCGTCGCCCCCCTCGAGGCCTCGCTCACCGTGCAGTACATGAAGACCATCGAGTCCCGCAACGCCAAGCACGGCGACTACCTGCAAGTACGGTTGAGCAAGGCGTTCTGATCCGGCCAACCGCGTCATCTCCCCTGGTGCGACAATACGGGGTTGAGATGACAGCTCCTTATTCCACCCTTTCCCTGGCCGAGCCCCTGAAGCGGGCCGTCGCCGACATGGGCTACGAGAACATGACGCCCATCCAGGCGCAGGCCATCCCCGTGGTCCTGACCGGCAAGGACGTCATGGGCGCCGCGCAAACGGGCACCGGCAAGACCGCCGCGTTCTCCCTGCCCCTGCTGCAACGCCTGCTCAAGCACGAAAACACCTCCACCTCCCCGGCGCGCCACCCCGTGCGCGCCCTGGTGCTGCTGCCCACGCGCGAGCTGGCCGACCAGGTCGCCCAGCAGATCAAGCTGTACGCCAAGTACACCAACCTGCGCAGCGCCGTCGTCTTCGGCGGCATGGACATGAAGCCCCAGACCCTGGAGCTCAAGAAGGGCGTCGAGGTGCTGGTCGCCACGCCCGGCCGCCTGCTGGATCACATCGAGGCCAAGAACGCCGTCCTGAACCAGGTCGAGTACGTGGTGCTGGACGAGGCCGACCGCATGCTGGACATCGGCTTCCTGCCGGACCTGCAGCGCATCCTGTCCTACCTGCCCAAGCAGCGCACCACGCTGCTGTTCTCGGCCACCTTCTCGCCCGAGATCAAGCGCCTGGCCGGCAGCTACCTGCAGGACCCCATCACCATCGAGGTGGCGCGTCCCAACGAGACCGCCTCCACCGTCGAACAGCATTTCTACAGCGTGCTGCCGGACGACAAGAGCCGTGCGCTGCGCCAGATCGTGCGCCAGCGCGAGGTGCGCCAGGCCTTCGTGTTCGTCAACTCCAAGCTGGGCTGCGCCCGCCTGGCACGCTCGCTGGAGCGTGACGGCCTCAAGACCACCGCGCTGCACGGCGACAAGAGCCAGGACGAGCGCCTGAAGGCCCTGGCCGCCTTCAAGGCCGGCGAGGTCGACCTGCTGGTCGCCACCGACGTGGCCGCCCGCGGCCTGGACATCAAGGACGTGCCGGCGGTCTTCAACTACGACCTGCCGTTCAACGCCGAGGACTACGTGCACCGCATCGGCCGCACCGGCCGCGCCGGCGCCTCGGGCCTGGCGGTGAGCTTCGTGTGCAACGCCGACGCCCGTGCCGTGGCCGACCTGGAAAAGCTCCTGAAGAAGAAGCTGGACCTGGAGGCCCTGGAGTACGAGGAAGACCGCCCACGCGGCCGCATCAACGACGGCCGCCGCGCCTGGCGCGAGACCGACGAGGCGCGCGGCGAGCGCCGTCCCCCGCGTGAGGGGCGTGAAGGCCGTGAAAGCCGCGACTACCGCCCCGTGCGCGCGCCCGCCGCGCCGGCCGATCCGTTCTTCAACAAGCCCTACGAGGCCCCGGCCACCGAGGCCCCGCCGGCCTGGGAGGCCGCGGCCAAGCCGACCACCAGCCGCGTGTCCAGCAACATCAAGAGCAAGCGCAAGGTCGCGGCCCTGTTCAAGGCCACCGCCCCCGCGGAAGCGCCGGCCAGCGGCTCCTGATTCGCCGGGGCCTGCGGGCCCCGGGCGGACCGCCGCCCGCAGGCGGCAGCGCCCCCTACTTCACCCCCAGTGTCAGGGCCGCCCGCGGCCCGGGCGCCTTGGCGTCGTCCTGGGTCACGGGTGCCCCCAGGAACAGCCGTTCCGCCGGCACCGACTGCGCCGCCAGGAAATCCCGCACCGCCACGCTGCGCGCCAGCGCCAGCTCCCGCATGGCCTCCGGCGTCACCGCGATGGACGCCATCAGCAGCGACTCCATCTGCTCCTGCGGCAGTTCGCGCGCCATGCCGATCATGTTGCGCGGTTTGGTGATGTCGGCGCGCCGGTACACCTCCTTGAGCAGGGCCGGGTACTCGCCCGCCGCCACCTGCACCGCCGCCAGGTCGGCCGCCGCCGTACCTGCGCGGCTGGCCTGCCGGCGCTTCTCGGCGCGCACCATCTCGTCCAGCCGCGCGCGGCGCCAGGCGGCTTGCTCGGCCTGCGGGTCGCTGTGGCCCACCACCGTCAGCCGCAGCGCCGGGCGGTCTGCCAGGGCCTGGGCCACTTTCTGCAGGCGCTCGCGCGAGGCCGCATCCAGCTCGGCACGCCCGGGCGCGAAGGCCACGTCGCTGTTCTCGGCGCCCCCGCCGAAGGCATTGGCCAGCAGCGCGAACGGCGCCGTGATGGCCTTGCCGATCAGGTTGAAGATCACCCGTACGATCACCGGCCCCAGCCGGAACTGCGGGTCGTTGATGGAGCCGCTGACCGGCAGGTTGATGTCGATCACCCCCTGGCGGTCCGCCAGCAGCGCCACGGCCAGCTTGACGGGCAGGTTGGCGGCCGCCCCCTCGATGTGGTCGCCGAAGACCAGCTGGTTGAGGATCACCTGGTTCGACGCCGTGAGCTGGCCGTCGGGCGTGATCCGGTAGGCCACATCCAGGCTGAGCTTGCCGCGCTCGATGCCGTAGCCGGCGTACTTGCCGCTGTAGGGGGACAGCGGGGGCAGCTCCAGGTCACGCACGCGCCCCTTCAGGTCCAGCGCCAGGGGCTGGGCCAGCGGGTTGAGGCGGCCTTCGACTTCCAGCGAGGCCGTGCCCTCGGCGCGCCCGCGCAGGCTCAGGTCCGCCAGGGCGGGTGAGCCATCGGGCGCGGTGGCGCGGTTGTCGAAAGCGCCCAGGCGGCCCGTCACCGCGCTCAGGTTGGCCGAGTAGTTGGGCTGGATGAAGCGGTCGGAGTAGTAGACGCGGCCGTTGACCAGGGCGATGGGGCCGAAACGGATGTCCGGCGGGGTGGCGCGGGCGGTGGACGGGGCGGGCGGGGCGGACGGGGCGGATGCGGCCGCGACGGGCGCAGCCTGCGCCGCCTGCGGCGCGCGCACCAGGTCCTGCAGGTTGATGCGGCCGTCCGCGCCGATGATGACGCGGGCGAAGAAATCGCTCAGCACCGTCTCCTCCACGGCCAGCCGGCGCAACGCGCCCGACTGCACCTGGAGTTGCACGCCGCGCAGGTTCAGCGACTTCCAGTCCAGCAGGTCCTCGCCCGGCGTGAGGGTGCGGGCGCGCAGGTCATCGACCGCGACGTTGCCCGCCAGGCGCAGGTCCGGCCCCGCCGCCGGCAGCGAGGCCTCGACACGGCCGGTGTAGCTCAGGTCCGCGCGCAGCAGGTCCAGGTTCAGCGAGCCGCGCAGGTAGGGCTCCAGGGTGTGGACGGGCAGGTGCCGGGCCTGCACCTGCCCCCTGGCCTCCAGCGGGCGGGCGGGCCGTGTGGCGGGCAGGGTCACGCTGCCGGCGTAGGACAGCTGGCCTTCCTCGCTGCGGCGCGCCCGCGTGCCGCCCGGCGCCAGGCGCAGGCTGGCGTTCAGCTGGATCGGCGACTGCGTGGCGGCCAGGGGGCGCAACGGGCCGGCCCGCAGCTCGATGGCGGACAGGTCCAGGCGCACCGGCTCGGGCGCTGCGAGGTCTTCATAGGCCACGCGCCCGCCGGCCACGCGCAGCTGGCCGAGCTCGACCTGCCAGCCCGGGGGCGGTGCCGCGGCCGTGGATGCCGGCGCGTTCGGCGATGCCTTCGCGGGCGCAG